>JAEIGA010008265.1_pt1 | contig 15764 bp, 7 predicted proteins | sample 9270691 | NCBI WGS metagenome assembly JAEIGA01 (sample SAMN17057246, study PRJNA624740) | gut metagenome | biome: biome; isolation source: fecal sample | host: Bos grunniens | place: China: Xizang | collected 2019
CATAAGGAAGTATTGCCTGAAAAAGGGCATCTTTTCCCGCCATACTACGCTAAAAATGCTCGAAATACACAAAGTATTTCTGCGCTTTTTAACTTGTCTGACGAAAAATTCTTCCCTTTTCAGGTGCTGTGCAGTTTTGAAGTGGTAACTTTTATGATTAACAAATAACAAAATTCCCGGAATGCTGACGCATTTCGGGAATTTTTTATGCAGTTAAGCGGAAAAGGGACCGTTCAAAACCAATACTTCCTTATGGGGTGTTGCCCTTACTCGGTGATTTTTTTGTCCATTGGAAAGGAGAATTTCCCAAGGATGCCAGGCACGCCCAATCTGCCAACACTTGGGAAGCTTGTAAAAGACCGGCAGATATTTTCTTGAAAGTACAGAAAGTGCAATGTTTTGTACAGATTTTGCAATGTAATATTGTGAATTTATGTTGTATAATGTACCCGTGAAGACGAAACCGACAAGGTGAATTCAGGAGGTATTTTATGAAGAAATACACAAAACAGCTTTTGGCTTTGCTGCTCATCGTCTGTACGCTGGTAAGCATTGCTATGCCTACGGTATTTGCCACCGGCGCAGAAGGCACTGTGCCGGAAGGAGAGCAGGGCGTTACAGGTGAAGGCGCTACCGGAGAACAGCCGGAAGTGCCGGAAACGGTTGTGTATCAGTTTTACACAGAGGAACTGGGCAGAGCCTACACAAAACTGCTTGACCAGGCGCCTGCCATTAAGGATGCCTTTGATGAAGGCACCGGCAACTGGCGGTTTGAAACTGCGGATTCCAGCTATCAGTTCCGCACCAATGGCGGCGGCAATAAGTTCAGAGCCGATTATGCCAGCTTGATGTACACCACCGGCGCAAGCAACGCAACCACTACTCGTTTCTTTGCTTTGCGATTAAAATCCCCCGGCGAAGGTAAGTTTGACTTGACCTTGCACCACGGCGGCACGACTTCCGGTGCCAAGAAGGGCAGTGTTTACTTTGTGGATGCTGCTGTTATTGATGAAGCCCTGGGTGAGAATGCTGAAAGCTATGCCGAGGCGGTATCTGCAGATATTTACGGCAACTCCGAGGCCTTTAATGGGGTGAAGGCAGCCGTTTTGGCGGCCATTCAGGGACAGACTGCCGCGATGGTAGTGGATTACACCGCAGAGGGTACTGCTACGGGTTCTTTCACCTTTGAAGCTGACAAAGAATATGTTGCGGTATTTACTTCCGATGTAGCAGGCGGCAGCGGCAATCTGTTTTTTGTGAGCCTGGAAGCCACCAAAGCTGCGGAAGAAGCACCTGCTGAGCCTGTGGATTACATTTTCTACACGGATGAACTGGGCAGAGCCTATACAAAACTGCTTGACCAGGCGCCCATTATCAAGGAAGCTTATGATGCAGGCGAGAGCAACTGGCGGTATGAAGCAGCCGACGGCGGCTATCAGTTCCGCCCCAATGGCGGTGGCAATAAGTTCAGAGCCGATTATGCCAGCTTGATGTACACCACCGGCGCAAGCAATGCAACGACCACCAAATTTTTCGCTTTGCGATTAAAATCCCCCGGCGCAGGTAAGTTTGACCTGACATTCAACCACGGTGCAACCACCACCGGCGCAAAGAAGGGTAGTGTCTATTTCGTAGATGCCGCTGTTATCGACGAAGCTTTGGGCGAAAATGCCACTGCTTATGCCGAGGCTATGGCAGCGAATATCTACCAGCCCGGCGATGGCATTTATACAGCCTATACGGCTGCCATTACCGAAGCAATCAAGGGTCAGACTGCGGCCATCGTTGTAGATTATACAGCTGAAGAACCTGCAACCGGTTCTTTCACCTTTGAAGAGGACAAGGAATATGTAGCTGCCTTTACTTCCGATGTAGCAAGCAACGGCGGCAATCTTTTCCTTGTTAGCCTGTCTGCAGTAGCGGCACAGGATGATGGCGAGGGCGAAGAACCTGATGCACCGGCTTATACTGACGGTGTTTATGACTTTAACGATATCCTCCTTGCCGGCAGCAATATGGCAAACAGCAAGGATATTCTGGTACAGATGTACGACGAAAACAAAATTAACTGGCGTTATGAAGCCCACGGTGGCGGACTGGATCTGAACAAGGTTGCCTACCACAGCGCGACTGACTCTGTCCGTGCCATCTCCGCCAAGAACTGGTGGCTGGCAGTGCGGATCAAGGCACCGGCTGAAGATGGCGCATACGACATTAAGATGGTCCACGGCGCTACCAGCGAGGGCGCACCTGCCGGTTCTATCTTTGTGATTCCCGGCGATACCCCCACGAATCAGATTTTTAAGATTGCCTCCAAGAAAGGCCCCACTATGACCGCCGATTGGAACTACGGTGAAAACAGCGGTGACGCCATTACCGGCCGTGAAACCACTACAGGTTCTGTGAACCTGAAGGCAGGTCAGGAGTACATTGTGGTATTCCTGCCCACCGAGGCTTCTGCCTACAATGGCAACGGCTGCTTCTATTTAGGTCAGCTGATGACCACCCGTACCGGCGAGTATGTGGAAGAGGAAGACTCCGGCGATGAGATCGATGGCATTGAATATGAGTTCTACGATTGGGATAACCCCGGTCACTTCTTAAATCACTACAAGACCGAAGAACAGCTGGGCAAGAAAATTCTGACCCAGAAAATTGCAGAAGAATATGCAGCAGGGGAGCGGAACTGGACCTATCAAGGTGCCAACGGCTTTGCAAACTTCTCCACCGGCACACCGTATATGAATATCAATGTGGGCGAAACCCACTACTATGTGCTGAAAATTAAAGCCCCCGGCACCGGCACCTATGAAATCACCTACAACCACCTGGCAATGAATGAAAGCGGATCCGGTCTGCGTGGTGGCGTATTCATTATGCCGTATTCTGCGGATTTAGATTACGCAACGATCCGGGATGAGGCAAATTTCAAAGATCCGATTATTACCACTTCCTACTACGCAGAAAAGACCACTGAAGTCCAAAAGACCGGCACCTACACCGCCTTCCAGGAGGGTAAGGAATATCTGGTTTGCTTCAGCGTGGAGGATAATGATATTACAACCGTCAGAACTCTGAAGGCATATCCCTATTCCATGGTGATGAAGCGCACCGGTGACTATGCTCCCGAGCCCGGTGCAGGTGCAGAAGACGGCATTGTTTATAACTTCGCCCAAAAGCAGTACGCCAATAAGAAGGCAGAAGGCAGTGTGCTGACTGACCTGAACAACCGCTATGCAAACGGCTCTTTGAACTGGAACTATGAAACAGTTAGAGGCTCTGCAAAATTCACCTCCAAGTACATTCAGTTCGGTACCGGCTATAACGGTGGCCCCATGGTATTCCGGTTTAAGTCCCCCGGCGAGGGCAAGTACAAGGTTACCTTAAGACTGCTACAGTTCCCCAATGTGGATGCTGCCAACTATAGCCAGATCTACATTGTAGATGCGCCGGACACCAAGAAGGATTATGCTTACTATAACGACAGAATGGCTCGGATGCCTATGGCAGAGACCACCTTTAACACCTACGGTACCCGTATGCAGAAGGTAACGGTGAACGGTGAGTATAATTTCCAGGCGGATAAGGAATATGCGCTCATCATCTACATGAACGATGAAGAAGATACCAGAAGAACCCTTGATTCCTGCTGGGGCTATGCAGAGCGTATGGTTCTGAAGCGCATCGGTGAATACGAAGGTGAAGAAGACCATATCACAAGAGGCGGTCTGGTACTGCAGAGCCCGATTTCTAAGTTCAACATAGCAGAATCCTATTTCGTTACCTGGGTGATGAATGACCACGATTATATTGCCATTCCCATCGTAGGTAGTACAATGCTGATTTACGACCTGGATGAGTGGCGCTTGGTTGACGAGGTCAAAACGAACATTTACACCCCCCGTGGTACTGTAATGGACCAGGATGGCAATATCTGGATCAGCGGTGACCGGCAGTATTTGTACTGCTACAACCCCTACACCGGTGAAGGCTTTAACACCGGAAAGATCTCCAACGGATCTTCCCTGATGGCCATGTGCGCCGGTGATGACGGTTATCTGTATTTCTCCAAGTCCCATCCTGATGGCACGGAAATTTGCCGTTTTGACCCCAAAACGCAAAAGTATGTGTACTATCCCACCTATTCCTGGTGTACCACTGCAGGCGAGACCATGCAGAAGGGCGATTACATCTACTTTACTGCCAATGCCACCAACCGTCATTGGCTGGTGAAAATGGATAAGCTTACCGGTAAAATCATCAGCACAGGTGACTTCACGGAAAATGTGCAGAATAAGACGCGTTACACCATCGGTATGGAATTTTTGGGTGAAAACTATCTGAAGCTGATTACGCCCATTGGTGTTACCATTTTCGATATTCGCACCATGACTATGCTCCCTCAGGAAAAACACGGTCTGAAGGGCCCGCTGAAGGGACATACCTCCGATGTGCTGGACGGCAGAGTGTATTTCACCTGCAGCATAGACGGTATGTGTTACTATGACCTGGAAACCGACACCTTCGGCATAGTAGGCGGCGAGATCGCAAAGAATAAAACCAAGCTGGTAGGTAAGGGCCGCAACACCGTTACCATAGACGATCCTATGCTGCCCGGCACGAGCATTATTACCTACGGCGGCATGAAGGCCAGCGGCCTGAGCCTGTATGCCTACAACCTGCAGACAATGAAGGTAGTTGAGCTGATGGGTCTGGTCAGCCCGGACTTTGGCTCGCCCCAGGAAATGCGTGAGCTGATTGCCGGTCCGGAAGGCAGCAATGAACTGTATTTCAGCTCAATGTACTTTGCCCCTGTGCAGGTGTATAACACCGAAACCCGTGAACTGGGCAGAGAAGTGGAAACCAACGGACAAAATGATACCTTCCATTGGTATAAGGATACGCTGTATATCGGTAACTACACAGAGTGTGTTCTTACCCAAATTGTGGGCGGTAATGCCAATGCCTTGTTTACACTGAAGCGTCATTTCAAACAAGCCCGTATTCATAGCATCAGTAGCGGTGACGACAAGCTGTTTGTTGGTACTGTTCCGGATGCTTACAACCATGGCGGCCTGATCGCCTGGTACGATATGAATACCGGTCTTACCTATGTGGTTACGGGTCCTGACCCCGAGGATGTTTACTACGCCAAATTTAAGGGCTCTCTGCCCACCAATGACTGGTTCCGCGCCACCACCGGCGAAGCAGTGGATATCCAGGCTATGTGGGATAAGGATGAGGACGGCGATGGCGTTTATCAGTACTTTAAGGGTCCCATCCCCTTGCAGACCATTACAAAGGTAGCTTACAGTGACGGTTACCTGTACGGCCTGTCATCTACCGGCGGTGGCTCCAATTCCACTATCCTTACCGAGGAAAGTGCAAAGGTATTTATCTACGATGTAGAGAATATGAAGATGGTGAAAGTCATCGATCTGCGCGACTATTTCAGTGGCTTACCCACCAGAATCGGTCAGATCGAAAGCCTGGAAGCAGATCCGGATATCAGCAATAAGGTCTGGGGCGTGATGTCCGAAACCTTGTTCTCCGTGACCTTTGATCCGGACACCGGTAAGGTAAATGTGAAGGAGGAGGTTTCCTTCAAAAAAGGCGCCACCTATGATGCGACAGGCTGGGCTACCAAGAATATTATGTTCCAGGGTGATTATCTGTATGCGCTGCTGGGCAAGGTTGGCGGTCTGGTTAAGGTCAACCGGAAGGACACCAGCGACTATGAGCAGATCCTGTATAACTTTAAATCGCTGAGTGAAATACCGAAGCAATTTGTAATCGGTAACGACGGTGATCTTTACTACACTACCGGTGGTACGAAGATCTATGTGTTCAATCTGGATGTCACAGAAGAGGAGCTGGCTGAGGCTAAGGCGGTTCAGGATGCCATTGATTTGATCCCGGATGAATTTACCCTGGAAGACCGCGGCATTATTGAGGCGGCAAGAACGCTTTATGATGCATTGGCACCTGCAAATCAGCCCTATGTGAATAATGCAGATAAGCTGACCAATGCTGAGCGCGCGCTCTTTGGTATGCGGATTGACGGCCTGGGCGAGATCACCATTGAGGATGAAGCGGAAGTGCGCGCCCTGATCCAAGAGTATAGCCAGATGGAACTGGATGTTCGATTGACCTTCAATTACGAGAAGATCTCTGAGGCGCACGGCAAACTGTCCGTGCTGGCAGCACAACGCATGGTAGACCGCATCAACTCCATTGGTGCAGTTACCCTTGATAAGCAGGAATTCATCCGTAATTGCCGTGCAGAGTACCTGACCCTGTCCCGTTATGAGCGGAGATTGGTTGTCAATGAGCAGGTACTCAATGAGGCGGAAGCTGCCCTGACCGGCTTGCTCCTGGCGAAGAATGAGGCGGCGGCTGTTGACAAGCTGATTGGTGAGATCGGCTTCGTATTCTTCGGCAATGCAAAGGTCAAATCTGCAAGAGAGGCGTATGATCAGCTGAATGATGCCGGTAAGGATTTTGTAGAGAACTACAATGTCTTGAAAAAGGCAGAAACTCTCTTGGTCATAGAATATGTGATTGCAGCTGTCTTGGTTGTGGGCGCTGCGGCGGTGATCATCGTCACTTTGCGGAAAAAGAAAGTCAAAGCAGAGTAATTCCTAAATAAAAATCACCGAGTAGAAATACTCGGTGATTTTTTGCTTTTTGGAAGCTGCGGCGGAAATCAGGCCTTATTGTCAGAGCCAAACAGGCGGATCTTGTCCATAACCACTTCCCGGATGGCGGCGACCCGTCTTGCCCGGATGTCGTGATAATCACCGGATTGATCCTGCATTGCTGCCTTGCCGGCAACATACAAATCGGTGAAGATGTTGATTTTGGTAATGCCACGGGCGATGCAATTCCGCAGGTCCTCAAAGGACAAGCCGGAGCCACCGTGGAGCACCAGAGGAACATTGGTATGATTGCGGATTTCCTGCAGCCGATCAATATCCAGCTTGGGCGTGCAGGTATAGGTGCCGTGGGCAGTGCCAATGGCAACCGCCAATGCATCGATTCCGGTGCGGTCGGCAAAGTCCTTTGCGGTGGCAGGATCGGTATAGAATTTGGAAGGATCATCCATTTGAGAATCTCCCTCCTTGGAGTCCTCGTTGTCGCCAACATGACCCAGCTCGCCCTCGATGGTTGCACCGAACTTATGGGCGATATCTGCCATTTCCTTCACTTTTCGGATATTTTCCTCGTAGCCGTCGGTGGAGCAGTCGTACATTACAGAGGTAAAGCCCAGCTCCAGCGCTTCCAGGCATTTTTCATAAGTCAGGCCGTGGTCAAAATGAATGGCAACGGGAACAGACGCGTTCTTTGCCATATTCAGCATTGCCGGGCCGATCAGCTGCAGATCACCGTGGCGCAGCAGCACCTCGGCAGTACCCAAAATGATGGGGGAGCGCAGCGCCTCGGCAGCGGAAATGGCTGCCTCGATGGCATCGGTATCGGTGGTGTTGAAAAGGCCCACCGCATAGTTTTCTTTTTGTGCCTTTAGCAGGATCTCGTTCATATTTACAAGCATGGTAAATGCCTCCCTGAGTTGTAATTCTTTCTTAATTATAGCAAAACCGCAAAAAACTACAACCTATGTATTCGAGAAAAATCCTGGGAAGCGAAGGAAAAACCCAGGAAATAATCTATGAAACATAGATATGAGAAAATGAAATCTGGGGAGGACTTTTCCTCCCCAGGTTGCTTAAATCATTTGGAATAACATAAAAATGACAGGAATGGTGATGCAGGAAAGCACATGGGAAACCAGTGCCATACCTGAAGCGATCCGGGTGTCTTTATCGTAAGCGGCAGGTACGATGATGGCGGTCAGGCCTGTGGGCATACTCAGTGCGCAAATGGCGCAAATCGCAAAGGTGGAGCTTGCAAAGGACTCCGGCAGCAGCATCGTAATGCCCAAAAATACCAGGGGATAGACCACCAGCCGCAGGAAGGTGGATATGTAAACACCCTTGATCTTCAGCATATTTTTTAGGTCAAACTGGGCAATGGTCATACCGGTAAGCAGCATTGCCACCGGGGACATACAGCTGCCGGCAGAGGAAATGGTGGTCTGAATAAATTGAGGGATGGGGATGCCGGAAATACCGATCACCATACCCACGAGCATACTGATGCACATAGGATTTACAAAGTTTTTCAACCGCTGGAGGATGGTTTGCTTTTCTCCTGAGGCAGAGCCGATGAGCAGATTCGGCACACCGTACAGATAGATCAGTGTCCACAGAGGCAGGGTAAAAATCAGGTATTCCAGGAAAATATCCGGGAACAGCGCACCCACCACGGCATTGCCCATAAAGCCGAAATTGGAAAAGCACAGACCGTAGGCATAAATATTCCGCTCGTAGCGGTCCTTACTGATCAAAGGGACCAACAGCATGGAAACCACAATGCCCAAAACAGTCAGGCCCAGGCTGCTGAGCAGCAGGTCACGGGCGACGGTGAGCTTATCCACGGTGAACTGCTCGATAAATGTGCCCATAACCAATGCAGGCACCAGGCAGTTATTTTCCAGCTTGGATAGGGTAGTGTGGGCATTATTGGGAACAAAATGCCATTTGGATAAAATGTAGCCAATGATAATGAACAAAAGCAAAACGGCCGTTTGGGATAAGGTCGCGGTAAAAAGAGTCATAGTTTCACCTCAAATAGAACAATTAAGTACATATTATAAGGCTCATTGCACAATTAGTCAATGTACAAATGGGTGTTTTTGCCATATTCGACACTGTAATGTTAGGCTGTTCTAAATGGATATTGCAGAAACGAAACAAAAACGAAAGATAATAGTAATAAAATAAAAGAAAATCAGGAGATTTGGGTTGCAAATGCAATCGCAACATAGTACAATGAAGAAAAACCGCCAAAATCCAGAGGAGGAAATCCAATGCGCCGTCGTTTACAGGATTGTTTGTCCGGACAGGATCCTAATTATTTATACCCGTTTTTAATGTACCGTGAGCCGTCAGAGCTGGTGTCTGAAAAGGACATTGCCGATGAGATCGAGGCGATCTATCGCTCCGGCTGCGGTGGCTTTTTAATCGAAACACGGGGTCACTCTGATTGGGGCGGAGCGCGCTGGTGGAAAGACCTGGGCTTTGTTCTGCAGCAGGCGAAAAAATGGAACTTAAAGGTCTGGTTAACGGACGATGTTTCTGTCCCCTCCGGTAAAGCAAACTGGGCGCTGAAAAATGGTTACCCTGAATTGCGGCGAAAAGCCTTGGCGCAAAATACCGTGGATATGCTGGGTCCTCAGCCCGGTGCCGGCGTTTTGGTGGATGTGTTCCAAAAAGAGGGGGAGAGCCTGCATGCTGCCATTGCCTATAAAATGGAAGGCACACAGGAAAATCCGGTTTATACAAATCCTGTTGACCTGACGGACAATGTTCGGGACGGCCTGCTGTTTTGGGATGTGCCGGAGGGTTTTTGGCGTGTATTTTTGATTTTTAACACCCAAAAGCGGGGTATTGAAGAATTTTGGGACTATGTAGATGTGTTAAATCCGGAGTCCTGCAAGCTGATGATTTCCCAGGTGTACCAGCCTCACTATGATCATTTCAAAGAATATTTCGGAAATACCCTGACAGGCTTTTTCACCGACGAGCCGGTGATCGGCAATATGGCAAAGCAGGGAATGAACTACTGCGAGCGGCTGGGTGATGACACGATCGTACTGCCCTGGCGGACGGATCTGCTTTTGCGTATGGCAGAGGCAGAGGGTTGGTCAGAAGCAGAAACAAAGCTGGCACTTCCCGGTTTTTGGCGGGATATTGGGGGCAAAACCGCAGCTCTGCGCCGCCGCTATATGGATATCCTTACCCAAAATTACAGTGAGAATTTTGTAAAGCCTTTGGGTGCCTGGTGCAAAGACCACGGCGTTTTATATACCGGCCATGTGTTGGAGGATATGAATGCCCACTTCCGCTTTGGCTGGAGTACCGGTCATTTCTTCCGCTCCCAGGAGGGGCAGCACACAGCAGGCTTTGACCTGGTGCTGCAGCAGGTAAAGGTGGGCAGCCAGGAGTTTGCCCACGCAAGCTTTAACAGCGCAAAGTATGCAGACCCTGATTTCTTCCTGTACTATTTAGGACGCCTGGGCGCATCCTGCGGACATTTGTATCCCCAAATGGAAGGCAGAGTGATGTGCGAAAATGCCGGCGCCGGCGGTTGGGGAGAGGGTCTTTCCACCCGGAAGTATATGCTGGATGCTATGATGGTTGCCGGTGGCAACCTGGTATGCTCGGCGGTGTTTGACCCCAAATGGCAGAATAACCATATTCCGCCCTTCGTGTATGACCACGGGGAGCATCCTCAGTATCCTTACTTAAAACCCCTGATGCTTTATACAAACCGGATGTGCCATTTGCTTTCCGGCGGTGTCCATAAGGCAAATGCCCTTATGTATTACAATGCAGAGAGCGATTGGGCAGGTGTGACCGAGCCACCCCAGAAAACGGCTGCACTGCTCCTGAAAAATCATATTGATTTTGACATTGCTCCCTGGGATTTGTTAAAGGGTGACACCCTGACCGTAGAAAAGGGCAAGCTGAAAATTCATAAAGAGACCTTTGATGCCCTGGTGATTCCCCCTTGCTGCAGCCTGCCGGCGGAGATTTTGCGCCGCTTTGATGCAATTGGGGAACAAGTGCCGGTGATTTTTGCAGATTATTTCCCCAAGGTGGCAGAAACAGGAGCGGTCTTTACTCCTGCCAATGCCCTGTGTATGGCGAAAACAGAAATTCCCCATTGGTTTGCGCAAAAGGGCTTTGTGGATTTCCGTTTGCAAGGCGCTCCGGAATTGATCCATTTCCATATGCGCCACGAGGGCACGGAAACCTATCTGTTTATGAATCTGTCTGCCAATCGATCCCTGGATGAACTGGTGGAGTTCCCCTATACCGGCAATTACGCCATCTATGACGCCTGGGATAACAAAGCCGCCTACCGCACCACTGCTGACGGCAAGGTCCGCCTGCGTATCCCGGCAAAGGGAACGCTGATCCTGGTCTTTGGGGAAGCAGGCGATGGTGATGCGCTCATTCCCGGTGAACTGGATGATTTTCAGTGGTCGCCCATTCCTGCTGACACAAAAATTTCCCTGTCTGTGCGTGGATCGACCCAAAAGGAATGGGGCAAGGCCCAAAAGCTGACAGTAGCGCAGCTTAGAAACCTTGCACCGGAAATGCCGCGCTTTGCCGGCACGCTGAAATACACCCTGACCTTTACCTCGCAAACCCAGGTTTCTTATCTTGACTTGGGTATCGTGGGCGAAACCGCAGCGGTTCGTGTCAACGGTAAAGATTGTGGCGCCCTGGTGGCATCGCCCTTCAGATTTCAGGTGGCAGACGCCTGGCTGACAGGGGAGAACACCGTGGAGATCTTGGTGGCATCCAACTACGGCTACTTAAAACGGGACGCATTCTCCCAGCATTTGACCATGCCCCCCACAGGCATCCTCGGTCCAATCACAATGGCATAATAATAGCGGACGGTGAAATACCGTCCGCTTTTATGTTACATTAAACCCATAAAGAAAATCACTGCCAATGCGGTGAGGGTTACCAGAGTATCAATGGTCACGCCGTAGAACATCGGAGCAAGGCCTGCTTTTTTGAAGTCCAAAAGGCTTGTGTTCAAACCAATGGCGGCAAGGGCCGTTACCATCAGGAATTTGCTTGCTGACTTCATCATACCGGAAATATTGCCGGGGATCCAGCCAAGGCTATTGATTACAGCCAAGGCGAGAAAACCGCAGATAAACCAGGGGACGATCTTCAAAATGTTAACCTTTTTGCCTTCGGCTACGGTTTGCAGCTCTCTCTGCTTCATACGGGTACCAATGAAGGCAAACACCAAAACCGTGGGAATGATGGCAATGGTACGGGTGAGCTTTACCATTGTTGCGAAATCACCGGCAGCTTCAGAGAAAGCATAGCCGGAGGCAACTACGCTGGCAGTGTCATTGACAGAGGTGCCTGCCCAAATGCCGTAAGCAATGTCGTTCATTCCCAGCGCCTTGCCCATCAAGGGATACAGGGCAATCATCACCATATCAAACAGGAAGGTGGAGGACATTGCAAAGGCGATATCCTTATCATCTGCATCGATAACAGGCGCAATGGCTGCCACGGCAGAGCCACCGCAGATGCCGGTGCCGGCAGAAATCAGGTTACTCAATTTCCAGTTCAGCTTAAACAGTTTGCGGATAAAATAGCCGCCGCCAAAGCACATAGCAAAGGTAAAGAGCATCACAAAGAAGGTCATTTTACCTACAGACATAATGGTGCTGATAGAAAGGGAAGCACCTAACAGAATAATAGCGGCCTTCAAAATCCGCTTGGATGTAAATTTCAGTGACGGCTTGATCCAGGCCGGGTGGAAAAAACTGTTGATAATCGTACCTGTAAACAGGGCGATAATGGATGCGCCCAGCAATCCGCCGGGAATTAAGGCCTCAAGCCAAACGGAAAATGCGGCCACGGCAAAGCAGATGACGATACCGAGAACAAACAATCCGCTGCTTTTTGTTTTCATACGCATAAAAGACCTCCTGATTTGATTGTTCCAATTATACCACAGATTTCCTGGAAAGCAAGTATCAGGATGTATATATGCGAACATTACAAGTTGATTTATCCTGTTGGCTATGGTATAATCATAGAAAATCTCAAAGATCAGGAGAATACTATGAGAAGAAATTTACTTTTATGTGTACTGGCTTTGGTGCTGGTTTTGGTACTGGCCGGCTGCGCCTGCAAGCACGATTGGTCTGCCGCAGATTGTAAGCACCCCAAGACCTGTGACCTCTGCGGTGATACGGAGGGTGTGGCACTGGGGCATATCTGGCAGGATGCCACCTGCACAGAGCCTATGACCTGCACCGTTTGCGGTGATACAGAAGGTGACCCTGCCGGACATACCTGGGAAGAAGCCAATTGTCAGACGCCCAAGACCTGTACCGTTTGCAAGGTCACCGAGGGCGAGCTTGGCGGACATATCTGGATCGATGCAGATTGCACCAAGCCCAGAACCTGCAGCCTGTGTGATTTTCAGGATGATACCGTAATGGAGCATACCTGGCAGGAAGCCACCTGTGCAGCACCCAAGACCTGTTCTGTATGTAAGAAAACAGAGGGCGAGGCGCTGCCCCACACCTGGGAGGAAGCAACCTGTACAACGCCTAAGACCTGCACTGTTTGCAAGGAAACAGAAGGCGACAAGCTGCCCCACACCTGGGAAGATGCTACCTGCAAAACCCCCAAGACCTGCACCCAATGTAAGCTCACTGAGGGCGGCATTGGCGACCACAAGTGGGAAGAAGCCACCACGGCAGCACCCAAGACCTGCTCTGCCTGCGGTAAGACAGAGGGCAGTAAATTGGACACAGATCCTCGCTTTAACAGCGCCAGCACCAAGGTTTTGCAGGGTGTTTGGGTTTGCGATGTGTTTATTTCCGACGCAATGCTGGGTCTGGAGGACTTTGGCGGTGTGCAAGGCCGTTTGACCTTGACCTTTGGCAATACCGGCAATATGACGATGATCGCATCCTTAAAGGATGAAGCAGGGGATGTACAGCGGTACAGAACTTATGCCATTGAAAAATTGTATGCACAGTATGCAGCAGACGGCCTGGATCGGGATCAGGCGGATCAGTCTATGATCGCAGACCGGGGTGTGACAGTGCCGGGCTATGTAGATTCGGTACTGGCAAGCCATAGCGTGCAGGAAATGCTGGAAGATTACAACCGGTATCTTGTGTACTATGTAGAAGGCAACACTGCCTTTACAGCCGGAAGCTGGGATGCTGAGTTTACAAGCAACGCCTTCACAGCCGGCGGCGGCACACTGGTGGTCAACGGTATTTCCTTGGAAGAAGGCGGACCTACCTTGGTCTGGACAAGAGCGTAATATTCAAACACAGGAGCGGAAACGCTCCTGTGTTTTGTATATAAATGAATTTTTGGCATATACCAATGAAAATTACATATATAACCGGATGTGTATTGCAAACCAAAACTAAAAAGAGTATGATAATCAAAATACACAAAGCTTTGCAGTGAGGTGTCGACAATGCTGAAAAGAAGAGATGTAAATATGCTGGAGGGCTCTATTTATCAAGGTCTTCTTGTGATTGCACTGCCGGTTATGATTATGAATGTGCTGCAGTCGCTGTTCAATATCATTGATATGACAGTGCTGAAAACCTTTGCTCCCGGTGACGGTTCGGCGGTGGGCGCGGTAGGCGTTTGCGGTACATTGATCTCTCTTCTGAACGGCCTGGTGATCGGTGTTTCCACCGGCGCCAATGTTATCATTGCCCGGTACATAGGCAGAAAAGATCAGGCGAGCGTGGATCGCTCCATTGCATCGGCAATGGCATTTTCCGTGACAGCCGGTATTGGTCTGGCAGTGATCGGTGTCAGCGGTGCGGAGCTGTTTCTCCGCTGGACCAATTGTTCAGAGGAGCTCCTTCCTCAGGCAACACTGTATTTCAGAATGTACTTTGCCGGTGTGCCGCTTTTAATGATTTATAACTTCTGCGCATCCATTCTCCGTTCCTCCGGCGATTCCTTCCGTCCAATGATTTTTCTGACTGTCGGCGGTATCGTGAAGGTTGCCATGAACTTTTTGCTGGTGGCAAAATTCCAGATGGGCGTTCAGGGTGTTGCGACTGCCACCATTATCTCCTGGTGCGTATTCCTGAGTCTTGGCCTGACCGCTTTGATTCGGAATAAGGGCGCGGTGAAGGTCAATCTGAAAAAGATCCGCTTCCACAAGGTGGAATTGAAGCAAATTTTGCATATCGGCATCCCTGCCGGTCTGCAGCAGGCGCTTTACTCCATTGCCAATGTGGTGATCACGGCAACGGTCAACCTGATGGGCAAGGAAGCTACCACCGGTCTTTCCATTGCCAATAATTATGACGGCATTTTATATCAGATCTGCACAGCAACTGCTTTGGCGGTGATGCCCTATGTCAGCCAGAATGTGGGCGCCAGCAATATCAAACGGGCAAAGCAGTCCATATGGAAGGGCATTGTGATCACGGTAGGTTTGGGCGCGTTCTTTGGCGCGTTGTCGGCAACCTTCTCCACCCAGCTGTCGTCCATTATGTCTGACAATCCCACAGTGATCGCATACTCCCGGCAGAAAATGATCATCATTTCCAGCACTTATTTTATCTGCGGCATCAATGAAATTTTCGGCGCCGCCCTCCGGGGTATGGGCAAACCTATTCCTGCAACGGTCTGCACAATGGTGTATATGTGCTTGTTCCGGTTTGTTTGGGTATATGGCATTTATCCTTTGCTGCCCCACAACCTGACCTTCCTGTATCTGGTATGGCCCATCGGCTGGATCCTCTCCATTGCCACCTTGCTGCCTATGTTCTTCCTAAGAGTGAAGCAACTCAATGCGATGCACGCCCCAACTGGCTAACAACAAAGCAAGACCCCTGCGCGTCAAATGCGCAGGGGTCTTCTTGTAGGGACACCCGAGGACGGGTGTCCGCAGATATTTGCAAAACAACCTGAAACATTCAAATGTTCAGCAGAAGTAGTGCCAGAATGATGGCGCTGAGGGCTGCCCATTGCAGCTTCTGCAGCCGTTCTGTAAAAAAGCACACACCTGCAACGGTGGTAAGGAGCATAGTGCCAATGCTGAAGCTGGGGAATACTACCACAGCCGGCAGATGGTTCAGAGATAAAAGCAGAAATTTGGCA
>JAEIGA010008266.1_pt1 | contig 15764 bp, 10 predicted proteins | sample 9270691 | NCBI WGS metagenome assembly JAEIGA01 (sample SAMN17057246, study PRJNA624740) | gut metagenome | biome: biome; isolation source: fecal sample | host: Bos grunniens | place: China: Xizang | collected 2019
ATCGCTCTATATCATCCCAAACAAAGCTTTTCAATATACACGGCAACCATGACATTACTGCTAAAAACAGTAAGGAATCATCAGAAGGTTATACAATGCCTAAGGATGAAGTAAAAAAATGTTTTGCCGGAATGATGACTTCAGAAATAGTAAGAAACACTGCAGATGAAAACGGATTGTATTACTATTATGACGAGCCAGCTTCAAAGATCAGATATATTGTAATGGATCTCTACGAAAGCTATTCTGGAGAAAGCACTCCATGGGGTGTGACACCAGAAGTGTCATCTTTACAGATGGATTGGATATTCAATGAGGCTGTATTGAATGCTCCGGAAGGCTATGGACTTTTCTTTATGATGCACAATTCCGTGGGCTTTTATCGTACTGACACCAAGTTTCAGGAGCTATATGATGCCCTATCAGCCTTGTCGTCACATACTACATTCCATAGCTATGATTTCTCAGAACGTGCAGACTTGAAATTGCTGATGGTCTTAGGAGGACACGCCCATCATGATATGCAGCTTGCTCTTGGAGGAGTGTTTTATGTCCAGACAGCTTCTGATGCTTGTTATGAAGATTTTAAACGGAGCCCATTTGCTGATACCAGGATACAGAGGGTTTCTGATTCTATTTATGAGCATGCTTTTGACTATGTCGGAATTTCTGAAGATTTTCAGACTATTACAATGTTAAGAGTTGGTGTCGGAGGTAATCGCCGTTTTAATCTCGAACCTATTGTTCTGGTCCCTGGAGAAAGCCTCAAGATTGAGTCTGATAATGCTACAGAATGGTATTGTTATGATTCTGAAAGCATCTATGAGTCAAATACATGGACACTTGGTTCAAATGTAGCAACAATTAAGTCTGATGGAACCGTCACAGCAAAGACAGCAGGAGATGCTGTAGTAGTTGCAATGGATGACGACCATAACCTTGATATTTATTATATATCAGTCACAGAAGATGATTTTATAAATCTTTCTGAAAAGGGGACAGCAAATAGCTACATAGTATCATCTGCCGGGAAATATGGATTCGACGCTTCGGTCAAAGGTTGTGGCAATGAATCTGTTGGAGTTGTGGCAATGGCCCAAGTCATGTGGGAGACCTTTGGAAGTTCTGTGGATATAGCTACTGGAGATCTTATACGAAATTTATCTTATCGCGATGGATATATTACATTTTCAACTCCCGATAGTTTCAAGAACGGTAATGCTCTCATAGCAGCAAAGGATGCATCTGGAAATATATTATGGTCATGGCATATATGGTTAGTTGCCGACGAAATCAAAGAAATTGTATATGCAAATGGTGCTGGTGTTATGATGGACAGAAATCTAGGAGCTACACGCGCCTCTGCTAACACCTATACTGCATTCGGGCTCTTGTATCAGTGGGGACGAAAGGATCCCTTCCTTGGTTCGTCAAGTGTTTCACAGTCAGTAGAACCTAAAAACACGATGAATTCATATAAGGACGTCACATCTTCTGTAGGAGGAAGTGTTGCATATTCAGTTGCAAATCCTACTACGTTTGTTCTTGAGAATCCTGATTCTGGAGATTGGCTCATGCATATGGACAACTCATTATGGAATACAGATAAAACAATCTATGACCCATGTCCGTATGGATGGAAGGTCCCTTATGGAGGAGATAGTAATATCTGGGCTACAGCTAAAGCAAAACCGATGATATTCTCCGGAACATGGTCATCTTCGTATGGTATGAATTTCAAGAGTCATTTCGGAACTGATGTCACATGCTGGTATCCGGCATCTGGATATCGTAAGGGTACTGATGGCGAATTGTGTGATGTGGGTGAGGCTGGATTTTATTGGAGTACATGTCCTTATTCTGAAGCTGTTACGGGATTTATGTTCTCATCAGGTACTAATGTGTTGCCTATATATTATGGAAAGGCAGATGCCTGCAGCATACGTTGTATGAAAGAATAGAACTTAGCAAAACGTTTGAAATATGAATAAAATCATCTGGTCAATAACATGTATCTGCTTGTTCGTTGCTTGCGGAAATAGGGTTAAAGAGGAGTCCTTTGGTAAATTTAACCTATTGATTCAGTCAAGGGGACCGATAATCGGATATAGCCCTGAATCTGGTGTGGAAATTCTGGAAGTTGACGGTTATGTGTTTAAGGATTTGAATCGCAATAGCAAACTTGATGTTTACGAAGATTGGAGACAAGACCCGCAAAAAAGAGCAGAAGATCTTGCTTCCCAAATGTCTATAGAACAGATTGCCGGCCTGATGTTATATAGTTCACATGTAAAAGTAGAGGATAGTATTCCATCTGCCAAGGTGCTTTCCTTCTTGAAGGAAGATAATCTTCGTCATGTGTTGGTCACTAAGGTTAAGGATGCCTATACCGCTGCGTTATGGCATAATGATGTTCAGGCACAAATGGAGGCTGAGCCATTGGGTATACCTACTAATAACAGTTCGGACCCTCGAAATTATACGGAGGCTGATGGTGAGTTCAACGAAGGATCAGGGGGAGATATTTCTCATTGGCCAAGGGAAATGGGATTGGCGGCTACATTTGATATGGATATTATTAGACGTCACGGTGAAATTGCCTCTGCTGAATACAGAGCATTGGGTATAACCACAACCTTATCTCCTCAAATTGATTTGTCGACAGAACCTCGTTGGAGAAGATTCTATGGTACTTTTTCAGAGGATGAAAAATTATGTGCTGATATTGCCAGGACATACACTGACGCATTCCAGACTACTGACGGTTCTAAAACAGGATGGGGAAATGCCAGTGTGAACTGTATGGCTAAGCATTGGCCTGGCGGAGGTTCCGGTGAGGGTGGACGTGATGCACACTATTGCTTCGGACAGTATGCCGTCTATCCTGGTGAAAATTTTGAGACTCATCTTACACCATTTACTAATGGTGCATTCAATCTGAAAGGGAAGACAGGAATGTGCGCTGCCGTGATGCCATATTATACTATATCGTATGGTCAGGATCCGTCAGGCAAGAACGTAGCAAACGGATTCAGCAAGTATATCATTACGGATCTTCTTCGTGAAAAATATGGATATGACGGGGTGGTATGCACAGATTGGGGTATTACAGGAGATAATGATGAGGTTCACTTGATGAATGGTAAACCGTGGGGCGTTGCGGATCTCACAGTTGAAGAACGTCATTTCGAAGTTCTTCTTGCTGGTGTCGACCAATTTGGAGGCAATAATGATAAAGAACCGGTAATCGGTGCATATAACATCTGGTGTGAACGATTTGGTAAAGTCAGTGCAGATAAGAGATTCAGACAATCTGCCTCAAGGCTTTTGAGAAACTTCTTCCGTGTGGGAATATTTGAAAATCCTTATGTTATACCGGAAGAGACAGCAAAGATCGTAGGATGCAAGGAGTTTGTAGCAGAAGGCTATGATGCACAGGTTAAGTCCATTGTGATGATAAAGAACAAAGATAATTGTCTTCCGATGCTCAAAGGCAGTAAAGTCTATATGCCTGAACGTCATTATCCCGCTTCTATTCCATTCTTTGGCAGACATTTCAGGCCAGCTCAGGATCATTGGGCATATCCTATCGATACGACGATGCTCGGGAAGTATTTTGATTTCACTGATAATCCTGAAGACGCTGATTTTGCAGTGGTTCACATTCTTTCTCCGGAAGGCAATTGGGGATATTCCGAGAAAGAAGTAGAGGAGGGTGGAACAGGATATATTCCAATCAGTCTTCAATATACTGATTACACTGCAGAATATGCACGCGAAAATAGTATCGCTGGAGGCGATCCGAAGGAGAACTTTACAGACCGTGGCTATCATGGCAAGTCAGAAAGGACTTATAATATTGATGACCTCAATATAATTATTGATACGAAAAAGAAAATGGGAGATAAACCGGTAATAGTAATGGTTCAGACAGATCGTCCGTTCATTCCGGAATTCGAACCGTATTCAGATGCCATTCTTATTGGTTTTGGAGTCAGCAATCAAGCTTTTATGGATATTGTGAGCGGAGCTGCTGAACCATACGCTCTTCTTCCGCTTCAATTGCCAAAAAACATGAAGACTGTTGAAGAACAATTCGAAGACGTGGGAAGAGATATGGAATGTTACATTGATTCAGAGGGAAATACATACGACTTTGCCTACGGACTTAATTGGAGAGGCGTTATAAATGATACACGCGTAAAAAAATATAAGTAGTTTCCCACAGATATAATTGTATCAGACTTAATCTTTATTGTAATGAATACGAGATATTACTTCGCTGTCGACCTCGGTGCAACAAGCGGTAGAACAATCCTGGCTGCCTTTAACGGGAAATCAGTGGAAATGAAGGAGTTAACACGCTTTGACAACCCTATGATTCCTCTTGGAGGTCATCTATATTGGGACCTTCCGGGACTTTACAATGAGGTCCTACGTGGCTTGAGGCTGGTTGCAGAGGACGGTGTCACGCCAGATTCGATTGGAATTGACACATGGGGATGTGACTTCGCATTCTTCGGTTCTGACGGCCAATTACTTGGTCTCCCACATTGCTATCGCGATCAGCAGACATCAGGAGCACAGGAAAAGTTCTTTGAGCGAATGTCTTCGAATGAGGTATACCGGCGAACAGGAATTCAGTTCATGGACTTTAATTCAATATTCCAGCTAGACACAATGAAACGCGACAATCGTTGTGCACTTGAGGCTGCTGACAAGATTTTATTTATTCCCGATGCCCTGATCTATATGCTTACAGGAAAAGCTGTATGTGAATATACAGTCGCTTCCACATCGCAGATGCTGAATCCTACCACAGGCGACTTGGATCTTGAAATTCTGAAAGTATTGGATATACCTCGTGAAAAATTCGGCAAAATGACTGAGCCAGGAACTGTAGTTGGTACTCTTACTCCTCAAGTTCAGGACGTCACTGGACTGGGTGCTGTTCCTGTAGTGGCGGTAGCCGGACATGATACTGCTTCAGCTGTTGCAGCTGTGCCTGCGGAAAATTCTGACTACGCTTATCTAAGTTGCGGTACATGGTCGCTCATGGGTATTGAGTCAGACAAACCGATCATTAATGAAGATAGCTTTAAGGCTAATTTTACTAACGAAGGTGGAATTGAAGGAACGACACGTTTCCTCAAGAATATATGCGGCCTTTGGCTTTTTGAACAAAGTAGGAAAGAATTCAAGAATATCTCTGGTACGGTTGGGGAACTGGTTGCTCTGTGTGAAAAATCATCATTCGATGGCCTTATTAATCCGGATGACCCATCATTTGCAGCACCGTCGTCCATGACTGCTGCAATTCGTGAGTACTGCATTTCAACTGGACAGGCTGTTCCATCGACTCCTGCAGACTATTTAAGATGTATATTCAGAAGTCTTGCATTCCGATATCGTCAGGTAGTACAAATCCTTGAGACTATGTGTGGATTCCCAATCAGGAAACTCCATGTCATCGGTGGCGGTTGTCAGAACAGATTTCTGATGCAGTATGCTGCAAATACCTTGAATATGCCGGTTATTTGCGGCCCCGTGGAAGGTACAGCATTGGGTAATGTGCTCATGCAGTTGAAAGCTTCAGGGACAGTACAGACTCTATCAAAAATGAGAGAAATTGCCGCCTCTTCTGTTGATATTGTAACCTACCTTCCCGTAAATGCAGATAAATGGGACGAAGAATACAAAAAATTTAAAACTATAATACGATGAAAGAAACACTTATCCATCAGGCGTACGAAATCGCAAAGGAACGCTATGCAGAATTAGGAATTGATACAGAAAAAGTTCTTCAACAACTTCAGGATTTCCATCTTAGCATGCACTGCTGGCAGGCTGACGACGTAAAAGGTTTTGAGGTTCAGGCTGGAGACCTCTCTGGTGGTATACAGTCCACTGGTAACTACCCGGGAGCAGCACGCAATATCGATGAACTCCGTGCGGATGTGTTGAAGGCAAAGAGTCTCATTCCTGGTAATCATCGACTTAATCTTCACGAAATCTACGGAGACTTCCAGGGCAAGGTCGTTGATCGCAATGAAGTTACGGTAGAGTATTTCCAGAGCTGGATCGAATGGGCGAAGGAAAATAATACATTACTTGATTTCAACTCCACCTCATTCTCCCACCCGATGAGCGGCAACCTCTCGCTTTCAAATCCGGACGAGGGCATCCGCAAGTTCTGGGTTGAGCACACAAAGCGTTGCCGTGACATCGCTGACGCAATGGGTAAAGCTCAGAATGATCCGTGTATCATGAATGTATGGGTGCATGATGGATGCAAGGATGTTTCTGTAAACCATATGCTTTACCGTGAGACTCTCAAAAGGTCTCTTGATGAGATATTTGCAGAGAAGAAACAGTGGATGAAGGATTGTGTAGAGGGTAAGGTGTTCGGAATCGGTCTTGAGAGTTTTACAGTTGGTTCGCACGACTTCTATACTGCATATGCAGCGAAGAATAATATGATGCTAACCATTGACACAGGACACTACCATCCTACTGAGGTGCCCGCTGACAAAGTTTCCGCAGTCCTTCAGTTTGTTCCGGAACTGATGCTCCATGTCAGCCGTCCTATCCGTTGGGACTCTGACCATGTGACTATCATGGATGACATGACTCAGGATCTTTTCTCTGAAATCGTACGTGCAGGAGCACTTGACCGAGTTCATTATGGCCTTGATTTCTTCGATGGCTCAATCAACCGTATCGGTGCGTATGTTATAGGTTCCCGTTCTGCACAGAAATGTATGGCCAAGGCTCTTCTTGAACCAAGAGATCTAATTGCAAAGCATGAACTTGAAGGAGATACATTTGCGGTGCTTCAGCTTATCGAGGAATGTAAGACTCTTCCTTGGAACGCCATTTATGATGAATTCTGTGTGCGCAATGGCGTACCTGTCGGTAATGAAATCATTTCAATAATCAAGGATTACGAGAAGACCGTCCTTGCTAATCGTCAATAACAATGAATACGCTAATCGGTCTTATCATCATAGCGATAGGAGCATTCTGTCAGTCCAGCAGCTATGTTCCCATCAATAAGATTAAATCGTGGAGTTGGGAGAGTTACTGGTTGGTTCAGGGTGTATTTGCCTGGCTGGTATTCCCTCTTCTGGGTGCCCTGTTAGCAGTTCCGGCAGGTCATGGCCTGTTTGAACTTTATACAGCTTCTTCAAAGGAAACCCTGCTTACAATCTTCTTCGGAATACTTTGGGGTGTAGGTGGTCTTACGTTCGGACTATCGATGCGCTATCTCGGAGTTGCTTTGGGACAGTCTATCGCCCTGGGAACCTGTGCCGGTCTTGGAACTGTCTTGGGTCCGGTGCTGCTGAACGCATTCTTCCCTGAACTTAACGCCCTGTCCTCACTTACGTCTTCTGTAATAATCGGAGTAGTAATCACCCTTGTCGGCATCGCCATAATCGGCGTCGCAGGAGGCATGAAATCGGCATCGCTTTCTGAAGTAGAGAAGAAAGAGGCAGTAAAGGACTTTAACTTCCCAAAAGGTCTTGCAATAGCATTGCTTGCCGGCTTTATGAGCGGATGCTTCAATGTGGGTCTTGAGTTTGGAAAGGGACTGAACTTCGGCGAGCTTACAGATCCAATGTTCCGCACTCTTCCTGCCACATTACTCGTAACATTGGGCGGCTTTGTAACTAATGCTGTTTACTGCTTATATCAAAACAAACGCAATGCGACATTCAGAGACTACAAGAACGGCAGTGTATGGATAAACAACCTTATGTTCTGCGCCCTTGCAGGTCTGCTTTGGTACAGTCAGTTCTTCGGACTGTCGCTCGGACGTAGCTTCTTTGAGGCAGGCAGTGCAATGAATACACTTGCATTCTGTATCCTTATGGCACTCAACGTGACATTCTCTAATGTTTGGGGCATTATCCTGAACGAGTGGAAAGGTTGTTCACGTAAGACAATATTTGTATTGATACTGGGAATAGCTGTACTTATACTCAGTTCATTCCTTCCTGAATTATTAAAATAATATGAAATCAATATTAGACAATCGCCCAGGCCTATGTGCCGCCGTGTGGCAGGTGGCAGAGACTGCCGGCTATCTTTGGGAGAAAGGTTGGGCAGAGAGAAATGGTGGAAACATTACCGTCAATATCACCGAACATGTGGATGAGCAGATGCGCAGCATGCCGGCAATTTCTGAACCGAAGGCAATCGGAACTGTTCTTCCAGAATTGAAAGGTTGCTGGTTTTATTGTAAGGGTACTCAGAAACGTATGCGTGACCTTGCCCGTGCTCCTATGGCAAACGGCAGCATAATACGTATTCTTGATGACTGTGCTCATTATGAAATTGTAGCAGACCAGCCGGTTGCCCCAACATCTGAACTGCCGTCCCATCTCAGTGTGCATAACTATCTTCTTGCGAAGGGATCTCCTTATCGTGCATCTTTACACACTCATCCTATTGAACTTGTTGCAATGACTCACTGTCGGAAGTTTATGGACAAGGATGTGGCAACAAAGCTCCTATGGTCTATGATTCCTGAGACAAAGGCATTCTGTCCTCGTGGTCTGGGAATGGTTCCGTATCTTATGCCAAGTGGGGTGGAACTCGCAGAGGCTACCATAAAAGCTATAGATGATGATTATGATGTTGTAATGTGGGAAAAACATGGTATATTTTCAGTTGATACTGACATCATGTCTGCATTTGACCAAGTTGATGTCCTTAACAAAGCCGCTCAAATTTATATTTCATCAAAGAACATGGGCTTTGAGCCGGAAGGTATGTCAGATGCACAGATGAAGGAATTGTCAGATACTTTCGGACTTCCGAAATAAACATCCTGAACTAATATACATCTATTTGACGTGAAAGTTATACCTCATTTTCTGGCAATGCAGAATCATTAGGAGACTCTAAAATGTATCAGATGTGGAGCATGCATGAATACCTGCCCTGTATACAGACGTTCAGGAGGATACTCTTACAGCTATTTCATTCCTGGTCCGATAGGTATCAATCTCGGCATGCTTCGCAGTGGTAATAAATATTCAGATAATGTCAGTGCCTGCTCTCTATGCTGTTCATGCGACAATGTCTGCCCTGCCTAGGTGAATCTATCAGAGCAGATCTACGATTGGAGACAAAGCCTGAAGGGGATAGGCAAAGCCCCTGTGACCAAGGAATTAGTCAGTCGTGGAATGAAGATGGTGTTTGACCACTCTACCATATATGATACGGCATTGAAATGTTCCGCTCTGAAAGGTTGGCGTTGCGGAAAACGGTTGTGTGTGGATGCCCCAGACTATGAAGGAGAGGGCAGTCATGTTCATCTCTCAGTGTCTTGTGATGATCATAGATCGGGACAATATTGTAAATAATATGCACGAAGCATACGCAAGGATATCCGAGACTGACTATATATACGGATGCTTTATCAGCGGCCCATCAAAGACTGCTGATATTGCTCAGGCATTAGTAATGGGCGCACAGGCTGCCAGAGATGTGACTGTGATCATCCGTTAAGGTTCAGATGGTGCACAGTGAATACAGATCAGCTGTTCTGTTCACCCAAGATATCCTCTATGAAATTTTCTAACGAATATTCCGTATTCAAGCCTATTTTCTGACGGAATCTGTGGCGCAGCATCAATACACTTCGTGGTGCAATTCCCAATAGCTCAGCTATCATCTTATTGTCCTGCTTCAAGGCAATGAGCATCGATACCAATTCTTCACGACGGGTGATTGATGGAACCCTTTCACGCAGACGATGCAGGAAAAGGGGATGGAGTAATTCAAAGCACTGACGGAACTTTGTCTCACCGCTTTCTTTAAGTATGTATGGTGTCAAAGTCTCAAATTCCTGACGTTTTTCCTTGTCATTCAGGAATTCCTGAACCTCACTAGCAACCCTCTCCTTTTCGATATTAGATTCATTGAGTTCCTTGATCAGTGAGGCAACCTTTTCATCATTCTGCTTCAATATCTTCTTCTGACTGAAAAGGATTGGAATTACAATAAATATGATGACTATCGACATTACAAGTGCAATTATAAGCCACAGTCGCTGATTAGCCTGTTCAAGCTGGAGAATCTTAAAATCCTGAACCCTTTTATGAGTCTGAAAATCAACAATAGCTTCAACTAGACTTGAATTCACTCTGTTATCTTTGTACGCTTTCTGTTCCTTTATCAGCAATTGGATATAATTATCCGCCTTAAGCTGATTCCCTGTTTTGAGGTAATGATTTATGATAGGTTCATAATCAATATGAAGAATAAAGTCAGGAGAATCATTTGAGTATATCAATGTATACAGACTGTCCAACATTAATTCAGCCCTACGATTATCCTTATATTTCAAATATGTCTGTGCAAGCTGGTGATATGCCTTGGCACTATTGGCAGCTGTTCCGTTTCTCGTAACATTCTGTAGCTCCTTAATACCATTTTTCAGGGAATCACCACCTATTTCAGTCAAAAATATGCCGTGCATTAGCTCTACATCCACCATTCCGCTATTATAAGGCAAATTTTCACATAATTTACGAGCCTGCTCATTATAGAACAAAATAGAATCCAAATGGCCAGATTGATGTAATGCTCTTCCTTTATATATATAAGTCTGTGCCGAAACCATTGGATTCTTCTCTTTCATATTCCTTTCCACCCTTACAGCTTCACTTGCATATATATTTGCATATTCAGGAATATCCCAGTATAAGAAAAGGTCAACCAGAGAGTGTAGGCTGTTAAGTACACCTAAATTGTCATTCATCTCCTGTGATTCTGCAATACTCTGCTGATATAGCTCCAATGCCTTATTCAAATCACCTTCTCGCTTGTATAAGGAGCCGAGCATTGTCTTGACCCATTGTCTTCCTGAAGTATTTTTACATAAATCTGCCTGAACCAGTGCTTCCTGACACCAATTGATCACTTCATGGTGATAATCCTGATTACTATAAAAGACAGCTGCAGCATAGGCATAGTCGCGGAAGTAGCGCTCAGGAGTAGGGGAATAGAGCGGCAAGGTAAGAGCCTTCATCATCATATCCTCTGCCTCATCCATACTTTCGGTACGAGACAAAGCATAACCCAATACTGAATTGAAATCTCTTAAAAACTCACGTTGTAGCGCGGGTGATTGGCGGAATACATCCTTTAATGTTATAATACACTCATCAGGTTTACCTATACTCTGGAACGAATTCATCAATTGCACTAGAGCATCAGTATATAAGCCTACATCTTTTGTATCTAAATCAGAAGCATCAATCGGTTGGATCAGGTATGTTTTATAAGCATCTATAGCTTCCGGGAATTTTCCGTCACGCTGAAATTTCCTTGCTTCCTTAAAGGTATTCTCATTGGCATAGCCGGCACAGCAGATCAGTGCTGATGTCAGGAATATGTAGAGGTGTTTAACCATATTGTATCGACTTATATTTAATTGAAATTTTGTATATTGCTTGTAGATTGAATTTTGCTATAAATACATTCACGATACAAAAATATGAAAAATCCCTACAAAAATATCATTATTTACAAATTGCAAGTAATTTATGTTTACATTTTGGTTTACATTTAAATGATTTGACGAAATCTTGCAGGTTTGTGTATTTAAATGTAGTGCCATGTTTGTTGGCGATTCAAAAAGTAGAAAGTATTTTTGCATTATATATTTTATATATAATCTGCATCTCTCATTATGAGAGGTGTTTTTTATTGAATAAAAATCAACACGAAAACAAGATTTGATATTATAATTTTAATCAGAATGATGAATCGCAAATTTAGTCTTTGTCTTATCATTGTGCTTTTCATGAGCTGGCTTGTACCTGCCAAGGCACAGAATATGGCTGTGAAGACTAACCTTTTCTATGATGCCACCGCAACAGCGAACCTTGGAGTGGAATTTGGTCTGGCTCCAAAGTGGTCATTTGACCTTTCCGGCAATCTGAATGCGTGGAGCAAGAACAATCATACGAAGTGGAAGCATTGGATGTTGCAGCCAGAGGCACGTTACTGGTTCTGCGACAGGTTTTCAAGACATTTCATTGGTGCACATCTTATCGGTGGTGCATTTAACTTCGGTGGTCTTGAAAATAATGTATCCTTTTTCGGAACTGATTTTTCAGTACTGACAGATAAACGCTATCAAGGATACGCATTTGGAGGTGGAGTCGCATACGGCTTCGCCTTCATGCTGTCTAAGCACCTCAATCTTGAGCTTGAAGCCGGATTCGGATATATGTGTCTTGACTACGAAACATTCGAATGTTCCGGATGTGGACGTAAGGTGAAGGAGGATATTCATCATTATGTCGGCCCGACTAAAGCTACAATCAATCTTGTCTATCTCTTTTAAAACGTGATTCTATGAAAAGACTGATTTTCCTGACTGTATGCATATTATCCACATTAACAGGACTGAATGCACAGAAGATACAACATATTGATGTCAACGACTATACTTTGGAGTTAAAGGAAGACGGCATCCTGAATCTGAATTTAGAAGTTGATCTTTCCCAGTTGAACATAAAGACCACGCAAGTAGTTGTTCTGACCCCATCAATCATCAATGGCAGAGACACACTCTTGCTTAAGTCAGTCGGTATATACGGCAGAAACCGCAAGATATTCTATCTGCGCAACGAACAGGACAAGCCAACAGGAGTAGATGATATTGATGTTGATGCTTCTGAGGTTTCGGATAGCCTCAGCTACAACGCATCAGTTGCATTTATGGATTGGATGAACGGATGTAAGGTTGAACTAACCAGAATAGATTTCGGGTGTTGTGGTGAGTCATCTCTCATAAGTAATACGGAGCTCATCAGCAGATTCCCGCTTGACCAATATTTCCCTGAACTCATATATCTGAGACCACAGAAAGAGGTGGTAAAGATTCGCGAGATCAGCGGTTCTGCGTTCATTGATTTCCCTGTAAGTAAGACTGCGATCAACCCTTCTTATAGAAACAATGCTGTCGAGCTTGCGAAGATCACCGGCACAATCGATTCTGTAAAGAATGATAAGGATGTCAGCATCAAGTCTATCTTCATCAAGGGATATGCTTCTCCAGAAAGTTCATACAGCAATAATACAAGACTTGCAAAAGGTAGAACTGAGGCATTGCAGGAATATGTAGAGAGCCTTTATCATTTCGGTGAGGATTTCATCAAGACTGATTTTGAGCCTGAGGATTGGGCTGGCCTTGAGAAATATGTGACAGAGTCTGAACTGACTCATAAGGATGAGATTCTTGCTGTGATCGCTTCTGACACTGACCCTGACAAGAAGGAATTCATCATAAAGAATACATGGAGGGAGGAATACAAATACCTTCTCAAGAACTGCTATCCGGCTCTCCGACACTCGGACTACACCATTGAGTATGAAATCAAGAGCTACAGCACTCCTGAGGAGATAGAAGCAATACTTAAAACTGCTCCTCAGAATTTGTCGCTTGAAGAATTCTATATTCTTGCACAGAGCTATGAACCAGGAAGTGAGGATTTAAATGAGCTTTTTGAAACAGCAGTCAGGATGTATCCTGAGGACCATGTTGCAAATCTTAATGCCGCTAATTCTGCAATCCTCAGAAAAGATTATGCATCAGCACGAAAATACCTTGAAATAGCATATGATCTACCAGAAGCGCTATATACACTCGGTGTTCTGGAGGTGTATATGGACAATGAGACTGCTGCGAGACCTTATCTTGAAGAAGCACTTAAGATGGGTGTAACACAGGCAGAGGAAGTGTTGAAGGAGATATCTATCAACAGATATGTCATCACTAAGACAAAAACAAATAAACAATACAAATAATTATTAATTAAACACAATTCACTTTTATGAAAAAGTATCTGATTTTAGCTGCAGCAATATTAGGATTTGCTGCATGCTCAAAGGAGGGTCAGAATGACGGCCCAGTACATTCAGGTGATCTTGAGCAGTCTTATGTGGCAATCACACTTGCTGCAGATGGCATGACTACAAGAGCGTCTGATGGCGAGTATGAAGAGGGACGTGATCAAGAACGTGCAGTAAAGTCTGCTTACGTGTTCTTCTTCAAGGATGGAGCTGCCTTTCCTGTAACTTTTGATGGAACAACATCAACTAATTCAGGAGCCAACAACTATCTCAAGATCGATCTTACAGGAAACGGTCAGAACATGGACAACGTTTCTGATGTAAAGGATGCAGTCCTTGTTCTTCAGAACTACAAGGGAGAGTATCCTAACCAGATTGTAGCAGTTCTCAACTGGGATCCTACGTCAAAGGCATCTTACACTCTTGCTGAACTCAAGGCAGAGATTTCAACTTTGGGTGATGACACTGATGGTTACGTTATGAGCAATGCCGTATATGCTGACAACGCAGGTCAGACTGTTGACGCTGTTGCTCTTACACTTGACAACATTGGACAGACTTCTGCAGATGCTCTTGCAAACCCTATTACAATCTATGTCGAGCGTGTTGCTGCTAAGGTAGCCTTCACTGCTGCCAGCGCAGGAAAATTCGCTGTAGAGAAGGAAATTGACGGTAAGGCCGTATATGCTCAGATCAAAGGATTCGAACTCTACAACGACTATCAGGAGTCATATCTCATCAAGAGAATCGACCCGACATGGAGTGGTCTTGGCTTCAACTGGAATGACGCTGACTGGTTCCGTTCATACTGGGCACAATCTCTTGAAACTGCATTTGTGGACAATACTTTTGCCTGGAATACTGACAACACTCCAATTGATGGTTATATCTATTGTGGCGAAAACACCCGTTCTTGGAATGTGGATGATGTACGTACAAAGGTTGTAGTCAAGGCTCAGCTCGTTGATTTCGACGGTAATCCGTTTGAAGTTGTAAACTGGTATGGTAAGGATTATATCGGTGAGGCTGACCTCCTTAAAGTTGTGGCAAACACTCTCAAGAATACATATTTCTCTGGCGATGGTTCAACATTTACAGGTCTGACTGACGCTGACATCAAGTGTGTTGATCGTCTTGTGACTGATGCCAAGGCATATGAGGTTTACTTCCAGCTTTCAGATGCAGGTGTGGCCAAGGACTGGTACAAGTATAAGGGTGGCAACTACACATCTATAACTGATGATGCTCTTAACGCAAATCTCGCAGCTGTACAGCCTGCTCTTGTATACAAGAACGGTATGACATATTACTGGACTGACATCAAGCACCTTGGTGCTGCTGACAAGACCGCTGAGTATGGTATTGTACGTAACCACGTCTATAAGGTTAACATTACTGATGTAACAGGATATGGTACTCCGGTTTATGATGGAACAACTGACTTCATCAACCTTGAGAAGCCTGAGGATATCGTAACCTACGTTTCAGCTCAGATCAACATTCTCTCATGGAGAGTCGTTGAGAATAACTACACTCTCAACTAAGAATAATTCTTCCCTGAACATCAATGATGACAAAACACTCATTCATAATTCTTGCTGCAATCGTTCTGGCAGGATGTACTGAAAAAATGACTGGTACCACTTCCGGAAATGGGGAGCTGGAAAAGTCATATATATCGGTGACATTGAAGTCTGACGATTCACTGACGCGTGCTGAAGACTCTTTTGACTATGGCGAAGAGGCAGAAAGATATGTCGAAAACGTGCATTTCTTCCTGTTCAAGGAAGATGGTAGTGCTTTCCCAGTCAATCCAGCTGAAGGAAAGAACTATCTGACATTCAATGTGAGCAGCAACGGCACACAGCCTGGGGAAACCGGCAATCCGA
>JAEIGA010008267.1_pt1 | contig 15764 bp, 31 predicted proteins | sample 9270691 | NCBI WGS metagenome assembly JAEIGA01 (sample SAMN17057246, study PRJNA624740) | gut metagenome | biome: biome; isolation source: fecal sample | host: Bos grunniens | place: China: Xizang | collected 2019
ATCCGTGCCGTCTGCGGAATCGGACGCGCCTTCTACTATGACATATTCACCCTGTGAAAGTATGTATGAAATGTGCGATTTAGAGGCATCTTTAACGAACGAAAGACAAATAGCCGATATTAGAGTTCCAAGTATTATTGCAATTATTATCGAATGTAATACTATACTTTTTATTACATCCCATATTCTTTGCTTGATCGTCTTATCTTCGATTCGATTTCGATGATTATGCACGAATATAAGAGATAATAAAAGTGTAACTGCCAATAATGCAACGGCGTTTGGAACAACGAAAGCAACGACCGCATCTGATTTGTCGGCATTGTTGATCCATGAGGACGATGTGATTATTACTGACAAAATAATTGTAATAATTGCCGAAAATATTCCCATTAGCGTAAGAACGTGGGATAAAATGGTATGTTCAGAATTGTCAATTTGCTCTTGAACAAGCTTCGCCTTTCGCTCGATTTCGGTTTTCTGTTCTCCCAGCTGCGTTTTTGCATCTTCGATCCACTCTGTAACCTGGGCCGACTGATTAATCAGGGTTATATTGATTTCTAATGCCGAATTGAAATGATCTATGATATAGTCTAACTTCTCAATTAAGTTATTCTTTTCTTTCTCATTGCAATCAGACTTGAAATCGCCATTTAAAATTCTGATTTTGATTATCAAAGCATTTGACAAATATCCCTCTAATTCTTCTACAGCCTCAATGCTTTTATATTTAAATGGCTTGATTTGCTCCAATGCCTCGACGATTTCCTTAGCTTTGATATATTCACAGTGTACTATATCTCGTTGTTTCACTTTGCTTAGGTCAATAGCCATTATGAGTCCTCGCTTTTTATTTTATTATGCAAAAATTTCTCTTGCTTTATAAAATGCAAATATCTCATGTTTTGGGATTATTTGCTCATGCTTGGGGTCATTATCATTATAAAATCTACGCCAAGGCCCTCCGTCAATATGGCTTATTTCTATTAAATCTAACACATCAAGATCCCAAGTCTTCTGTAATATAAATTCCAGAGCATCTTTCATTGCTTGTGTTAGGCTACTGTGACCCGTCTCGTTTATCTGTTCCATTTTGCCATGTTGATATTTCATAAATTTATGATAGACAAAAGGTATCACAGGTCCGCTTGGCCAAGCGTGAAACTCATCACTAAACATGGATTTTCCTTCGTTCCTTTTCATAAACTCAATTTCGCTGAAATATAGTAGCTTTTGTAGGCGCTTGCAAGTCATAAATATAATCTTTGTTGGGTTTTGTTCGTTATAAGTATTGGTTCTTTCAATAATGTAATTTGCTGCTGCTATGCACATTTTACTTAACATGAATACCCCCGCAAGGATTATTTGGTACAATTATATTTATTGTCTGCCAAAGATATTCGGAGATATTCTTTTCCTTTCAATAATATTCAGTTTTTATGGACTACAGACAGAGCAGGGGGAATACCCGGCGCTACGCGCGGAGCTCTCTGAGTAGAAATAGATCAGGTTCTGGGGCAAGATCTGATCTACGTAGTGACAGCTTGTCCTATGGTATTTATCACTTTCGCTGCTTGCCGCGTATCGAGTGGTGTGCTCGGGCTCGACTATATCCTCGTCGTACTCCGGAACGTCTATGTCCGGAATTTCTATTGTGGGGATCTTGGGTGGATCTTCCCAGGTCCATTGTGCTTTTTCTGTCGTTGATTCCTTCTTTTCGGTAGATGCCGGCAATCCGCCGCAAGCGGTAAAAATACCGATAAGGGCGATAGTGGTCATTATCAATGCCAAAATCGCCGTCATGTTTTTTTTGACGTTCATTTCGTTTCCTCTTTTTATATGTGTGTGACGATTTGTCCCTGAAAAAATCAAGTCGAGCGGGCACCGCGAGGTGTCCGCTCTTGTTTGGTTAGCTCAGGAAGTCTTCTACGACATCCTTGAAGTGTACGGGCGATAATTCAAGCTCGTTACACCGGCTTACAAGTTCAGCCACTTCGCTCTTGTTGCTTGACAGATCTGTCGCGGCAGAAATTGTGTTTGCTCTGCAATCTACTACTGCGATTCCGTATCCCGTGTGGGTTCCGACCTCGTCCTCGTATGTATCGCAGATCATTACATACTTGCAATCCATTTCAGAAAGTCCTCCTTTCATTGAAGTTGGACTGCAACTATACGTATTCTGCCTCTGGGATGCAGGCGTTCACTTCGCCTAAATCAATATTAAGGGCTCGGGCAATGTTTAGCACGCTGGAAAGTTTAGGATCGGAATCTCCAAGCTCGATCATCTCAAGGCCGCGGTCGCTCATTCCGCACAGCTCTGCGGCGGCAATAATGGTCAGATTCTGTCTTTCTCGCCGTTCTCGAACAATTTTGCCAAATTGTTGTACGAATGCCATGGGATTCCCTCCTTTCCTTTACATCTTAATTCTAATTGGGAATTCCCGGGCACTCAACGAAGCGCAGTTCGGTTTTGTGGCGAAAATGTGAATTATTTTTTACGTTTTAGTTTTTTGTTGACAAGCGTCGTTTTTTGATGTATAATGATTTTTCAGGGTTCGCAAGAAACCCTTTTGGCACAAAGAAAAAAGACACAAAAAACTTTTTGTGCCTAATTTGTGCCGATATTTTGAAATTTCACTACATTTAGTGTTTTTTAAGAGGATTTATGCCTGTATTTAGGTGAAGGGAGGTTCTCTCCTTCTCCGCCAAGGGAAAGCCACAGGTATTAACCTGTGGCTTTTTGCTTATTATTTTGCGTTTTCGTTCTTCAAAATTGTGCAAAATTAACAAGTGGTGATGCGTATTGTGCGTTTGAAAACGGTATGTCTCAAAATTTTGTGCCTAATTTTGTGCCTATTTTTTTGCCCCTTTTATGTGAATTATTGTTCGCTTTACGCGCAGCAGTGGGCGAGTTTAAGAGAAACACGCGGCAATAATACAGAAAAATCCTCTTCAAATAATTTCTTTGAAAGGGGGTTTTTTATTTATGAGCAATTTAGGTCGTTTGATCAGAGAGAAAAGGGAACGGCGCGGTTTGACTATTGCAGAGACTGCGGAGCTTTGTTCTCTTTCGGATCGTGGCTTGGAGCTGATCGAGCTTGGCGACGTCAATCCCAAGCTATCGAGCTTTCTCAGAATTGCCGCCGTGCTCGGAATCGATTTAGGTGACATTGAAGATTGCAAGGCAGACATGCTCGAGGGCGACGGTGGGCCTTAGCACTCAGACTTAAAAAAGCACTTGCGATGCACGGTTGTGTGTCGCAGGTGCTTTTTTCTATTCATTGATGCCGTGGTTACTTTTCAGAGAGCAGCATGGTCCCGATCTCCTCGAGCTCGGCGACCGTCTTGCTTTGGTCATCGGGCATGAGGTGAGCGTATGTATTAAGCGTTTGTGTCACGTTTGCGTGGCCGAGCTGGCGGGACACCGCGACTATTGAAACGCCTTTAGAGAGCAAAAGGCTCGCGCAGGAATGGCGCAGGTCGTGGATCCTTATTTTCTTGACGTTTGCGTTTTCGCAGGCGTTCTCAAAGAATCTATCGGTAGTACGTTCCGGCAACGGTCTGGATGCTCCAAAGAGAAAAACGGCTTCGGGGTCGGTCTTGTGCTGCTGCTTCTTATAATCGCTCAACATTTTGCAGAGCGACGGCGGCATTGTAACGGTACGGTTACTACTTGCATTTTTCGGCGTGGTCAATTCCCACGCGGCAGTCTGGCTTTTCTTTGTTACACTTTTTGATATTTTGATCTTTGACTTTTTAAGATCCACGTCGCTCCAGGTAAGCGCAGCGGCTTCACCGCGTCGGCAGCCTGTGAGGTAGAGGGTTGTGAAAAACATTTTATGCGTTGGATCCTCGACGGTTGCTATAAACTTTGCAAACTCCTCGGGGCTCCAGATCTCCATCTCGCGTTTCGGCTCGATATTCCTGGGCTTATCGACCTTTGTCATGACGTTTGTTATATCGTGATATTTTTCGCCATAGCGATATATCGCGGTCAAGAGTCCGCAAAGGTGCGAGATATAGGCGGTTGAGAGCTCGTTCATAAGTGAGTTCTGCCATTCGAGCACGTCTATGGGCTTGATTTCCTTGATTTTAAGCCCTTTGAATGCGGGGAGTATTCTTCTGCCTATCTTGCTCTCGAGGTCGTAATACGTGGAGCTTTTGACACGTCCTTGCTCATATCTGAAATAGAGGTTGACGAGCGTTTCGAAATACATATCGTCGGGATCCTCGGGGGATTCGTCTATTTTTGCGGCTTCCTCCTCGGCTTTTTTCGCGAGGTAATCCTGGTAGCCGTACTGCGCCGCCTTTTTTGTGGGAAAGCCCGAAAGGCGTTTCTGATGTGTTTCGCCGGTTACGTCTATCTCGCGGAAGCGTACAGACCAAAGCTTACTGTTTTTATTTTGTTCGTAAGAGGGCATTTTTTACATCCTAACTTTATTTATTGAGAGGTTTATATTATGACAACTGAAAAATTTGATATTGCAAAATTGATTGAAGATCTCACGGAGAGTGAGAAGCTGTGTTTATACGGGTTTATTCTTGGGTTGAAGGAGAAGCGGGAGGCTGAGTCAGGTCTTACAGAAGAAAGATGACATAAGCTCGTGCCCACCTTAAGACTTTACACACAATGTGCAAAACTCTTCGAGTTTAACACAATGTGGAAAAGATCTTCAGGAGACCGGGCTTGTGCAGTTCAAGCCGCCAGGAAGAGAGGGCGAGAGAGTATTGACAATCACTTTGAAAAGTGATATAATTGCAAATGATCCTCGCGAGGATCCGTAGGAGTGCCATATCGGTGCGGTTGCTTCCTCTTATAATTGAGGAAGTCCAAAGTCTTTTTTTGCCTTCCTCGAGCAGAGGGAGGTGATGCTATGTACATAACGTGGGAAACTTTGTTTCTCTTCTGCAGTGTAGTAATTGCACTGATAGGCCTTGTAATAAACATCTGTAACAACAAAAAAAGATAACCGCCTGACTCTCACATAAGGCGGTTATCTTTTCAATCGCTTCGAGGGAGCAACCGTATCGGCTCTCCTGCGTTATTATTATAACCTGCTTTGCTTGATTTGTCAATACTATTTGTGAATTATTTTTCGCTGTCCGCATAGGGCAGCGTTTTTTATTGTCTTTTGCTCTTGAGGTAGGCTATGAATTTTTCGACCTCTTTTTGCTCATCGGGGGTGAGGTCGTCGGCAAGCTTCACGATATTTTCGTTAAGCTCGGGAACGGGGTGGTGGAGCTTAGGATCCTTTATGGTATTCTTTACGACACCCATGACCTGAACGCGCGCGACATCGGCTCTCTCGAAGCGGATCGGAGAATATGCGGGATTTATGGAATGCAGCTCTATTGAGGATGTGCCGTAATAGAACTTTTTGACGAGTGCTTCCTCACCGTCCACGAGGACGACTGCTACGTCTCCGTTTTCCACCTCTGCGGTTTTGCAGACCTGGATAATATCTCCGTCCTCGATGTCCGGGGACATGCTATCGCCCTTGACCTTAATACATATAGTATCGCGTGCCTCAAGGTCCGAGTGGATATAGAGCGGCATATATTCTATTATGAGGTCTTGGGCGAGCGTTCCGAAGCCTGCGCTGACGGATTCATACACCGGGACCATTCGCGTTTTGGCGGGATCCAAGATTATCGCGTTGCCGCGGATCTCCGTATGGGTGGTGGGGGTATCGGTTTTGCCGAGGAGGTAATCTACGGTGACGTTGAAGTAGTCGGCGATTCTTTGGAGTGTTACATCTCGGGGAACTGCGCCGTTTTTCCATTTGGTCACACTTCCTCCGGCAATTCCGAGAATATGTACCACGGAGGTAGGAGTTGTATTTTTCTGTGTGCATAGTTTTACAAAATTGTTCCAAAACATAGTTAGCTCCTTTCTTTAAGGAAGAATTTTTATATATGGTATTGAATTTTTATGTAAAATGGTGTATAATGATAGTGGAAAGGAGTGAGCTTAATGAACAAAAACGACGTTATTGCCAAGGCAAAAGAATTTTGCGACAAGCACAATATCAACCAATATCCTGTCAGGATCGCGAGCTTGTGTAGTCATTATGACCTTAGTGTTCGCGAAGAGTACCTGCCCGAAGGGGTTTCCGGATTTATAGTTGTACAGAAAGAAAACTTCAACAGATTCAATACAGGACGTTTGATTGTAGTAAATTCTTTGGAAAGCCCGGGCAGAAAAAGATTTACTATTGCACACGAATTGGCTCACTATATTCTTCACAGAAAAGAGGATGATGAGATCTTTGCGCACCGAGATGCCGGTGCATCCGGTCTTATGGAATCGGAAGCTAATTTGTTTGCTGCCAACATTTTGATGCCGAAGGAATTGGTATTGGATGCCTTGGAAAATCTTCAATTAGAGGTCAGGTATTCTACCGAATCCATGAAGATCAACCACATTGCGCGCGAATTTGTAGTTTCACCAGACGCAGCTAGGGTTCGACTCAGACAGCTTGAGATCATTTGATAAGGGGAACATAATGGACAAGAACAAACCTTTCATTGATGATCTGTCTGATATTGACCGCGACTTGTCGAGCTCCCAAGAGTTACGAATTAACGAAAGAATTGACGACTATCATTTTAAGGATGCCAGCGGTTACGGAAGACAATATGACCGAAGAGATGAGCTTTATGCTGATCTTTTAAGCAACTACATAGAGCAATCCAAGGAAAAAGCAGACAAGAATGTTGAGTATAAACAAGCATTCTTTTATATTGTGATGGCCGCATTTTGCTTGATGATATTGCTACCTTTGGTTGCCATTATAATTGTGGCTATACGAGGCGACAACAATGCCACGGCAATTGTTGCACTTTCAACCAGTGCGGTCAGCATACTTTCTGCAATTATCATTTTGCCGAAAATTATCGCAAAGCATCTTTTCCCGACCGATGAAGACAAAAATATGATAGATCTTGTTAAGAGTATGCAGGAAAACGATTCAGGAATCAGAAGTAATATTAAAAAAGAAGACTAAAAAGTTTTATCAAGTCCATAGCAGTAAGCACCCCACTATCCGGGGATCGCCGAGCCTATGGACTTTTTTGCTCCGGCATTGTCCGGGGCTTTTTCTTTTTTATAAAAAATTCACTAAATTCATCTGTTAATTTTGTTCAAATCGCCAAAGTTCACTTTTTTCACATTTTTCTCTTGACAAAGTGAAGAAGGTGAATTATAATAAAGGCGTAGCGTTCACCAAGTTGATTTTATCACAAACGGGTGAGATTGTCAAGATTATATTTGGAAGGAGAGAAGGATGGAGCGCGAGGAAGTGATAATGTGTCTTGAGCAGATGCTTGCGGATGCGAATTTCATTGAGACGTTTCCAACGGTGCAGTGGCTTGTAAAAAAAGACCAGCTCCCGACGGATTACATCGAGAACTGGCAAGGCAAATTCAGAGAGGCATTGAAGAGTGCTATTCGTATCTTGAAAGATCCGGAGTGATGATCTGATCCTTTTCCGGAATGCCGTTATATGAAATGTAGGTGCATTGGAAGGCGTGACATTTCAAACAAGTATCGTTATCTCCGCGGTAATTTGAACACGGGACTGCGATCCCAATCGGGTTACCGTCTTCGAGGTAGCTATAATTGATTCTTACGCGTTGCATTCTGGAAGGATCTTTCGGACAGACAAATAGCGCATCAACCCAAGTAGCCATAATATTCCTCCTTTCTGTGTTTTATTCATTGTAGCACAAGGAGGGAAGAAATGTCAACATAACAGAAAGGAGAATATATGTTCAACTATGAGAAAATGGCGGAGCTTATCCGCGAAAAAGGCATTGAGCAGAAGACGGTTGCCGAGGCTGTTGGAGTCAGCGAGCAGGCGATATCGTATTTTGTTCGCGGTCTGAAGGAACCGAGTCTTAACGTGCTCGGCCGAATCGCCAAGGTTCTCGGCGTATCTGCTGCCGAGCTAATAAAAGAATAAGGAGGGAAACATGGCAACAATCAATCTTAAGACTTGCCACTTTTGTGGGGGTGATGGCGAGGTCGCTAATGCAACGGCGTATCTCGACCGGGCGAAGATCGTGAGGTGCAAGCGGTGCAGCTGCAGGACGGCTCTTGTGCTTATTGATCATCCAAAGCTTACAGCCGACGGTCTTGACGAGAGCACACGGTACACGGCAGCACAGGCAGAACAAAAGGCAGCGGAGCTGTGGAACGCTCGCGCTACCGTTAACGATTAAAGAAAGGAAGGTATCAAAAAAATGAAAAAGAATCAGAAGAAATCGTCATACGAGCTTATGACGCTCGACGACGCGGCGGCGGTCAGAGAAAGGCTTGACCGCAACAGGCTCACGCAAAAGTGGCTGATCTTCCGTTTGGACCGCGAATGGGGTATTTCGGTGAAGAAATCCCAGCTCTCCGAGATCCTTGACGGCAAGAGGGCACTTGGGCCCAAGACGCAGAAGCTCATTTGGTGCAGCTTGCGCGTTATTGATGAATACGAGAGATTTTACGGAGGTAGGTGAAAAATTTATGACAACTATTCAGGTCATTAACTTAAGACTTGATGAGCTGGATCAGAAGATCAAGGATCTTAATAAGGAGATCCGCGAATTTCAGGGCGAGGGCAAGATCGCTCTTGAGGTAGAGGACATAATGGAGCGTTACCACGTTGGACGCGCAAGGGCATACGACATCATTCGAGGTATTCGCTCAGTTTGCGGCGGTGGCAAGCTCGGAGAGGGCAAGGTGCTTCCCACGGAGGCACGCTATTGGGAGTCCCTTGTTGAAACACGGAAGGTAAGGCTATGACAACGGACAACAACGTAACATACAAGTGCGAGAAGTATGACGAGACGGCAAAGTGCTATTTCGTTCGTGAGTACACCGGCGGGATGCCTACGTATTTATACAAGTGCTACATACGCGGCAACAAGGCGACTCTTTATCCCCACAGGGCTTTATTCACCACGAACACACGCAGAGAGAAAAAAGAGCTATCTATATTCGATTTGAGAAGGGAGTGAATCAATTGAGTTATTCAACGTGCGTTCGCGGCGGCGGTCTGTGCACCGGCTGCATGCGGTGTCAAGACGTGGACCAGATCCCCGAGGAGTTCTATTGCGACGACTGCGGCTCTGAGATAGACAGTGCTCAGGGGGTATTTGAGGTTGACGGAGAGATCCTTTGTATGAAATGCCTGTGTGAAAGATATGCAAAACAAGAATGAGCAGGTCTTGTTGGCGCAAGACCTGCTCGGTGAAAGGTGATATTATAAACACATCAACGCACGTTTATTATATCACCTTTCACTGAAAAAATCAAGTACATTTGAAAGGAATTTTTAAAAATTATGCAAAAAACTATTAATGTCGGTGCTGAGATCGAGCGCATCAACCGAGATATCGACGAAATGGAGTCTGCAGGTATGCAGCAGATCACGCTTTCCTTCTTCAGCGGCAACAGCAACGAAAGGACGTTTCTGTTAGCTGCTATGGCTGTCGTCTCGGCTCGCGGGTATACTTACGAGCTTGATTATGAGGACGGCGAGATATTGTTGACTGTCAGGAAGGTGGCTTGACTGGGAGGTTTGTTTTCCCAATCGGAGCCCAACGAAACTCGCGCCCACCTTGAAAGTTTACCACAACCATTGAAAACCCTACGGGTTTACAACAGCTATGGAAAACGTTTCAAGGAGACCGGGCTTATACAGTTCAAGCCTTCAGAGAGAGGGCGGAAAGGAATTTTTAAAGGTTAGGATTTTATGAATACAGAAAAGAAATTTATAAACAGTAATGAGATGTCAAGGGTAATCAAGGATTATTTCAAGGCATTGATTTCCAAGGGATACCGCGTGGTTGACATTCACAATCTGAACGCGGATCTGCACAAGATGATGGATATGCTTCCCGGTGCGGATGCTATTGAATGGAACGACGTGGAAAAGGTCGGGCTGCCGCTTGTGTCCGACGAGTACATAGTTATGATCGCTCATACAGCAGAGCCTACGGTATTGTGCTTTGACGCGGAGGACGGTGTCTTCTTTGAGGAGAGGATCGATCTTGAGGACGACGTGATCTACAAGGTCACTCATTGGGCGGAGATGCCGGGAGGACCGGATGTATAAGAATTTAACGAAGATCTCGACGAAGGGGATGTCGCATGAGGATTGGCTTGAGCATCGGCAGAGGTCAATCGGAGGATCCGACGCAGCGGCGATCATCGGACTTAACCCTTGGGCGAGTCCCTACTCGGTCTGGGCGGACAAGCTCGGTCTTATTCCTCCGAAGGAGGACAACGAGGCGATGCGTCTCGGCCGTGATCTTGAGGAGTACGTTGCAAAGCGTTTCTGCGAGGAGACGGGCAAGAAGGTGCGTCGTGAGAACAGTATTATAATCAATCCCGGCTATCCTTTTGCTCACGCTAACGTGGACAGGCTCATCGTCTCCGAGGACGCAGGTCTTGAGTGTAAGACGACCTCATCGCTTAACACGAAGCGATTTAAGAACGGAGAATTTCCGGCAAATTTCTACTGCCAATGCTGTCACTATATGATGGTGACAGGAGCTGCCCGCTGGTACTTGGCGGTGTTGATACTCGGAAAAGAATTCAAGTGGTTCTGCATTGAGCGTGACGAGGCTGAAATTGCAGCTCTGGCGCGTTCTGAGGCTGAGTTCTGGAAGATGGTCGAGGAAAAGACTCCGCCTGCGGCAGACGGCGAAAAATCGACCTCTGAGGCGATCTCGACGATATACTCTGAGGGTGACTGTGGCGGAGAGCTTGAGCTATTCGCTTATGAAAACGAGCTGAGGCAATACGTGGCTTTGGGTGAGCAGATCAAGGAGCTTAAAAAGCTTCAGGACGGATGCGCCAACAAGGTCAAGAGCTATCTCGGCAACGCTGCCGGGGGCGAGAGCTCGGGCTTCAAAGTGAGCTGGGCGCCGGCGCAAAAATCTACGTTCGATCTGCAGCTGTTTGCTCGCGATCACTCGGACATTGATCTGAGTGGGTATTATAAGACGAGCACGTACAGGACGTTTAAGGTTACAAGAAATGAATAACTTGGAGGAATAAAAAATGGGAGTTATACAAAATCAGGTAGCCAAGGCTACCACTCAGGTACAGGAGCAAGGGAAACAGACTGTCAACCAGCTTATGAGCGCGATGCTTGATGGTGAGAAGATGCGTAGCCGTTTTGACGAGTTGCTCGGCAAACGTGCGCCGCAGTTTATATCGTCGGTGGTGTCGTTGGTAAATGCGACGCCTGCGCTTCAGGAAGCGTTTTACGACAGCCCTATGACCGTTATTCAGTCGGCATTGAAGGCGGCGACGTTTGATCTTCCTATTGATCAGAACCTCGGATACGCTTACATAGTTCCTTTTAAGAACAGCAAGAAAATGCCCGACGGCAGCTGGGCCAAGAAGATGGAGGCATCTTTTATTCTCGGATGGAAGGGAATGCATCAGCTCGCTCTGCGCACCGGTGCATATAAGACCATCAACGTTGTCGATATCAGAGAGGGCGAGCTTAAGTCCTATAATCGTTTGACGGAAGAGGTAGAGATCGCTTTCGTTGATGATGAAGAGGCAAGAGAGCAGCTGCAGGTTATCGGATACGTTGGATATTACCGCCTTGTCAACGGCGCGGAAAAGACGATTTATATGACCGTAAAGCAGATCGAGAACCACGAAAAGCGATTCCGCAAGGGAGACGCGCAGGGCAAGGGATGGCGCGACGATTGGGACGCTATGGCGCGAAAGACGGTCTATCGCAAGCTGATCGGCAAATGGGGCGTGATGAGCATCGACTATCAGAATCACGGTGAGGCGGCGGCTCTGGCCACTCAGATGCAGGAGGAGTACGATCTTGAAAACAAGAGCGTTTACGAGGCGGAGTATTCCGAGGTTGATGAGGGTACGGGTGAGGTCAATGAGTAGGCAGATCAAGAAGCTTCTGAGTGTGGGGGACGTTGTGTTCTCGGCTCAGGGGGGGCGAGAAATGGTAGTCAGGAAGATCTACAATGACGGATTTGAGACCGACGAGGACTTTTTTAGCTACGGCGAGGTCAGAAAGCTGTATTGGCTGACTCGTTACGGATACAACAAACGCAGAGAAAGGTGGAGGTCTTGTGGAAGTACTTAGATGGGGCCTTGCTCTTGTGGGGTTGGCTCTTTTTTACATCGTGATGCGCTTGCTTGGAAAATGTCTTAACAAGCTGAGCGACCGACCGAAAAGGGCGGAAATATATCATAAGGAGAGGTGATTATATTTGAGGACGTCGTGTCAGAGCTTGAATTTCTGGCAATTCGATGTCGAATTATACGACGACGGTAAAATTATAGATCTGAACGAGGCATACGGCCCGCTTGGCGAAGCCGTATACTTCCGAATACTATGTTATATAGCAAAAACGGACGGATACTTTGCACAGTTAAACGAGTCTTTGCTCCGCTATGTTTTCCGGTCTATCGGTTCCAAGTGGATAAAAAAGGCGAAAATCACGGAGGTAATTCAGTATTGCGGCGTATGTGGTCTTTTTGACGTAAATCTACTGACGCAAAATGTTATAACCTCGCCAGGTATTCAACGGCGGTGGCTGTACGCGAAGAAAAAAAGCCGCGCAAGAGGCTTTTCAACAGACCGGTTCTGGCTCATTGATGAGTCAGGGCTTTCTAACCATATACCAAACTCGGATAATTGCGACAACAATGTGGATAATTGCTACAACAATGCGGATAATTGCTACAACAATGCGTCTATAAGTCAAGACAAGTCAACACAAGATCTCTATAGCGCGCGAGAGACTTGTAGCAACAAAGGCAAAAGTGACCCATCAAACAAGCATCAAGGCTCGTTTGACACTAACGAATTCTTCAACGCTGCAGTCAAGCGAGCACTGGGCGAATAATCAGGGGAGGGGGAATATGTCTGATTTCAACGAAAAGATCGTTATTTGTCCGTTCTTTCATTCGGAACGAAACAACACTATCATCTGTGAGGGAATATGTCGTGGTACCACTGTCGAGCTTCGGTTCTCTTGTCACGGTAATCTGAAAAAGCACAGGTTTCTTTTCTGCGATAGTCACGGCTATCTCTCCTGTCCTCTGTTCGAGGCTATCAATCAAAAATACGAAAGGAAATAGTTATGGGAAATTTGACAAAATTACTCAAGGAAAATCAACATCTTAAAAACCAAAATCAAGGTCTGATGCAGGCTCTCTCAAGGGCTAGGAGAGAGGTCGCTAAAGTAAAGGGTGATACTGCTATGGCCCTTTCTGAGATCGCAGATATGGTGCGTGCATACATAGGTGCTTTAGCTCTTAATGCCGGGGAGATATTTATATCTCACGACGACGTAAAGGAGGTCCTCTCCAAATATGACATGGAGATCTCTTTTGTCGATGCTGGATATCTCTTCAAGCTCGTTGAGAAAATTGCGGAGGATGAGGCTGATGGATAATAGTTGTGCCTTCGCCGACGTAGAGTGTGGCAAGTGCAAAGCCTTAAGGTCTCCCGTATGCTGTGAGCGCTGTTCCTTTCACAAAACTGCTCGAGAGCTTGGCGACGGTCGTGAGCGCGCTAAACATCGGATAGACTCTCTCCCAAGGTGGCGACGGGAGAAGATATTTAACAAATATTACCGCTTCAACAAGCCAATCAAGGATTAAAGGGTGCTACGGCACTCTTTTTTTATTAAATTTTTCTCTCGCCCGAGGTGTTACATCGGAGTGGGGGATTGTGATATGATAAAAGCATAACACAACGAAGGGGGCTTTCGGTGGACTGGAAGAAGATCAAAAAAGAATATATTGCCGGAGATATAAGCTATCGCAAACTTGCCGAAAAGCACGGGGTATCCTTCAGCACTCTCGAAAAGACCGCCAGACGCGAGGGATGGCGCGAATTAAAGCGACAGGCGGACGAAAAATCTGCGGCAAAGGCAGTTGAGGCAGTCAGCTCGCGCAACGCTGCGTATGAGGACGCGATGGACGAGCTCCTTGATGCGTTCTGCAGGACCGTAAAGAGTCAGGAGGTTTGGTCCGCGGGGGCTATGAAGGACCTCACGATTGCTGCCAAAAACATAAAAGACATTAAGGGATATCGCTCCGAGCTTGATATCGAGGAGCAACGCGCGAGGATCGAGGCATTGCGTGCAAGGGCTCCCAACAGCTGCGAGGGCTCGGAGGAGGGCGGAATTATCGTCCTCAACGACGTTGACGAATGCGAGGAGGTTTTAAATGGCACGTAACGTAATATGGAAGCCGCAGCCGCGTCAGGCGGCTCTGATGAGGCGCTTTGAGGACGAGGCGCTTTACGGCGGTGCTGCCGGTGGCGGCAAGTCTGACTGTGCGCTTGCTGAGGCTCTGAGGCAGGTAGACATTCCACATTACCGCGGTCTGATACTTCGTAAGACCTATCCTCAGCTCTCTGAACTCATTGACCGCTCGGGCGAGTTATACCGCGCGGCATTCCGAGGCGCAAAATATAACGACTCAAAGCACGTTTGGACCTTTCCCTCTGGCGCGAAGATCTATTTCGGCTCTATGCAGCACACGCGCGATCGCACCAACTATCAAGGTAAGCGTTACGATTTCATTGATTTCGATGAGCTGACGCAATTCACATGGGACGAGTACAGCTATCTGTTCTCCCGTAACCGTCCGAGTGGTCCCGGCACGCGTTGCTATATGCGCGCTCAGGCTAACCCCGGCGGAATTGGTCACGGCTGGGTCAAGGAGCGGTTTATAACTCCCGCGCCGCCTATGAAGACTATCTGGGAGGAATTTAAAATAAGGCGTCCTGACGGCAGCGAGGAGCTGAGACGTCGTTCCCGTGTATTCGTGCCGAGCACGGTATTCGACAACAAGATACTGCTCGAGAACGATCCAGACTATCTGACGCGTCTTGCCTCTCTGCCTGAGGCCGAAAAACAGGCTTTGCTTTACGGCGACTGGGACAGCTTTTCAGGGCAGGTCTTCACTGAATGGAGAAATGATCCCGACCATTATCACGATCGCATCGGCACGCACGTTATCGCGCCGTTTAAAATACCATCCGATTGGGGCGTATGGTGCGGTATGGACTGGGGATACTCACGCCCCTTCTCGATAGGCTGGTATGCGGTCGACAGGGAAAACCGCTTATATCGGATCCGCGAGTTCTACGGCTGCTCCGGAAAGCCCAACGAGGGAGTAAAAATGGAGCCTGCGGACGTTGCGAGGAAAATAAAGCAGATAGAGGCTGAGGACGTCAATCTGCGCGACAGGCGGATCTTGAGGGTCGGAGACCCTGCTATATGGGCATCACAGGGCACCGAAAGCATAGGGGCTTTGATGGAACGTGAGCGTGTTTATTTTGAAAAGGCGGTCAACGACCGCTTAAACGGAAAAATGCAGGTGCATCACCGCCTCGCCTTCGACGAGGACGGGCGGCCTATGTTCTACTGCTTCAACACGTGCAAGCATTTTATAAGGACGGTGCCGTCTCTGGTCTACGACGAGGCCAACGTTGAGGACGTGGACACTGACGGCGAGGATCACATCTACGACGAATGCCGATACGTGTGTATGCGCAATCCTATCGCTCCGCGCAAGAATATGCCGCCTAAGCCCGTGGTCTACGATCCGTTATCGACGGACGAGGTCAGTTATGATCCTTATGCGTGGTACCGGACGTATTGAGGGGGCGAGAGAGGGGCTATCCCCTCGCGGAATAAAAATAGGAGGGACTATCCCTCCCTTGCCCTATGGAAAACAGGGTTTACCACAGGGCAATTCCCAC
>JAEIGA010008268.1_pt1 | contig 15763 bp, 10 predicted proteins | sample 9270691 | NCBI WGS metagenome assembly JAEIGA01 (sample SAMN17057246, study PRJNA624740) | gut metagenome | biome: biome; isolation source: fecal sample | host: Bos grunniens | place: China: Xizang | collected 2019
GACCAGCTGATAGGAGCTCTTGTTCTTCGAGGTTACCTTGCGGTAGCGGGCGATCTTCACGGGGGCCGTCAGGTTGTCGTAGCCCACAAACTCCGACTGCTTCAATTCGATGAGCTCCACCCAATCGTCCGTATCGATTTGGGCGGCATTGCGCGAACGCTCCTTCTGGGCCTGGAGCTCCTTCTCGAAGCCCTCGAGATCGATCTCCATCCCCTGCTCACGGGCAATCAGCTCCGTGAGGTCGATCGGGAAGCCGAAGGTGTCGTAGAGAACGAAAGCCTCCTTGCCCGAAATCTGCGTTTTGCCGGCCTCCTTGGTCTGCGAAATCACGCCGTCGAGGAGGTTGATACCCGTAGCCAGGGTGCGCAGGAAGGCGGCCTCCTCCTCCTCGATCACACGCTCGATGAGGTGCTGCTGGGCCTTCAACTCGGGGAACTGACCACCCATCTGCTCCACCAAACCGGCCACCAGGCGGCAGATGAAGGGCTCGTTGAAGCCCAGGTAGGTGTAGCCGTAACGCACGGCACGGCGCAGGATGCGGCGGATCACATAACCGGCCTTCACATTCGAAGGCAACTGACCATCGGCAATCGAGAAGGAGATGGCACGCAGGTGGTCGGCGATCACACGCATGGCCACATCACACTTCTCATCCTGGCCGTAAGGCTTGCCCGACATCTGGGCAATGCGTCCGATCGTGGGCTGGAAGACATCCGTGTCGTAGTTCGACTTCTTGCCCTGCAGAATCATGCACAAACGCTCGAAGCCCATACCCGTATCAATATGCTTGGCAGCCAGCGGCTCGAGCGAACCATTGGCCTTGCGGTTGAACTGCATGAAGACCAGGTTCCAGATCTCGATCACCAGGGGCGACGACTGGTTCACCATCTCACGGCCGGGGATCTTGGCTACCTCGGCCTCGTCGCGCAGGTCGTAGTGGATCTCCGAGCAGGGGCCGCAGGGACCCGTCTCGCCCATCTCCCAGAAGTTGTCGTGCTTGTTGCCGCGAATGATGTGATCCTCGGGCAAGTACTGCTTCCAGTAGTCGTAAGCCTCCTGGTCGAAGGGAACGCCATCCTCCTCCGAACCCTCGAAGACGGTGGCATACATGCGGCTCTTGTCGAGTTTGTAGACCTCGGTCAAGAGTTCCCAAGCCCAGGCGATGGCCTCCTGCTTGAAGTAGTCGCCGTAGGACCAGTTGCCCAACATCTCGAACATGGTGTGGTGGTAGGTATCGTGGCCCACCTCCTCCAGGTCGTTGTGCTTACCCGACACACGCAGACACTTCTGCGTATCGGCTGCACGCGGATACTTTCTGGGGGCATTGCCCAGGAAAATCTCCTTAAACTGATTCATGCCGGCGTTGGTAAACATCAGCGTCGGGTCGTTCTTCACGACCATCGGAGCCGAGGGCACAATTGCGTGCTCCTTGCTCTCGAAAAAGTCCAAAAATGCTTGGCGAATTTTATTCGATTCCATCCTATATTGATTTTTAAATTTTTTTCGTTTCTATTTCGGGTTGCAAATTTACACAATTTACCTTAATTTTGCACCATATATAAAAGACTTTTTTATCGGATGCATACCACCGACCCCCATAACGAGTTGCAGATCGGCCCCCGAAAGGAGAGTTTACTCCCCTTTCGGCTGAGGATTTACCGCCTGGTGCGCAAGCTGCTCCTGGGTTTTATCTTTATTTCGATTGTCAACGGGCTCTTCTCTTATTTCTTCTACACCCCCAAGATGTATCGCATCAACCGCGAAAATCGCGACCTGGTGATCAAATACTACATCCTACAGGACAAACTGCGCACCCTGGAGCGCGAAATGGAGGAGATTGCCCACCGCGACCACTATGTCTACCGTCCCCTCTTCTCGACCGATTCGCTCCAGATCGAGGGGGTCGACACCCCCTACCCCGATTCGAAATACGCCCCCTTGAAGAGCGATATTCACGCCTCACTGATGATCAACACCTGGAAGCAGATGGATCAGATGGCCCGCGAACTCTATGCCCGCTCCTTGTCGCTCGATGAGTTGCAGAACCTCTCGAAAAACAAAGAGAGGCTCTCAACAGCCATTCCCGCCCTATGGCCCATCGACCGTTCGCTGCTGCGCAACGGTATCGACCCCTTCGGCTGGCGCATCCACCCACTCTACCACAAGCGCATCTTCCACAAAGGGGTCGATCTGCCGGGCAATGTGGGTGATCCGGTCTATGCCACGGGCGACGCCACGGTTGAAAGTGTTGATGAACGTAACAGCCGCAGAGGCTATGGCCGTCAAGTACTTCTCGACCACGAATTCGGCTACAAGACCCGCTATGCCCACTTGAGCAAAGTGCTCGTCCAACCCGGCGAAAAGATCGTGCGCGGCCAACTCATCGGCGAGCTCGGTCGTTCGGGCGGTGTGACGGGCCCCCACCTCCATTACGAGGTGATCCACCAAGGCGAGGTGGTCAATCCGATCAACTATTTCAACAAGAACATGACCCCCGAGGAGTATGAGCGCATCATGGCCGAGATTCGCGAGCAGAACCTCGAAAAGTTTGACGAAGAGTAATCCATGGCAGCAAAAAACAGAGACAAACAACCCCGCACAATCCGACAGCGTCTGCTGCGTGGTGGCGTATCGGCCCTGATTTGGTTGGGGGCCATCACCCTCTACTATGTGGTCTATTCGCTCTTTTTCGACACCCCCACCGAGTATATGATGAAACACTCGACCGACCTGCTGCGCGAAGAGTACGGCCGACTGGAGGCTCGCTACGACTCGCTGCGCCTGGTGGCCGAAAACATCACCGAGCGCGACCGCAATATCTTCCGCATTCTCTTCGAGAGCGACCCCTATAGCCTCGACGAAGAGCTACGCACGGAGCAACTCTCGCGTTACGAGGAGTTGCAAGGAGAATCAACCTACCGCCTCAAACGCGAATTAGGCGAACGAACCTACGAAATGGAGCAGCGACTCTCTGAGCTCGAAAAATCATACGATAAGATAGAACAACAGATTGACTCATTGGGCGATATGTGTAATCATATTCCGGCCATCCAGCCGGTTATTAACCCCCAGCTGAGCCTACTCACCGCCTCCTACGGCATGCGCATCCACCCCTTCTTCAAGACACTGAAATCACACCAGGGTGTCGACTATACCCTTCCCGAGGGGTCGCGCGTATTCGCCACGGCCGACGGCACAATCAAGGAGGTATCGACCCGCAGCACCTCTGGACAGAGCGTGGTGATCGACCACGGAAACGGCTTCGAGACCTCCTACAGCCACCTTGGGAAGATCAACGTGCGCAAGGGCGAGAAGGTGAAGCGAGGCGACATCATCGCCCTTTCGGGCAACACGGGCCTTTCGTTGGCCCCCCACCTCCACTACGAAGTGCGCAACAACGGCATGCGGGTCGATCCGATCCACTACTTCTTTCTCGAACTCTCGCCCGCGGAGTACCAACGCATCATACACATCGCCCAATCAGGCATGCAATCCTTTGACTAAAAAACGATTGTCCTCATGCAACTCAAGCTACTTTTAGTCGATTTCGATGGCACCTTGGCCGATACGCGCCGAGCAAATGCCCGAGCCTATGTCGCCGCTTTGAAAGAGGTTGGCTATCAACTGACCGAAGAGGAGTACCTAAAGCGACACTTCGGGGTTCGATGTCCCGACTTCCTGCGATCGATCGGCTTCAGCAACCCCGAGGAGATTGACCGCATCCGTCGCCGCAAGATCGCACTTTACCCCTCCTTTTTCGAGAGCGTAAAGCTGAACGAAGGGCTATGGGCCTTCTGCCAACACTTCCGTCGTCAGGGAGGAAAGGTCTGGATCGTTTCTACCGGACAGGCTGACAATCTGCGCAATGCGATGTGCTACTTAAAGTTGGAGAACAAGGTGGATGGCATCCTTTCTGCTGCCGACGTGGAGCACCACAAACCCCACCCCGATGCCTTTTTGAAGGCGATGCAGATCGAGGGATGCCTTCCCGAGGAGACTATGATCTTCGAGGATTCGCCCGTAGGAATTGAGGCTGCCCGTCGCTCGGGAGCCGCCTATATGGTGGTCAATTTCGACAACGAATTACAATAGAGCAGATTCCCCTTATCACCTCTACCTGCGGCAGATGCTCTTGAAATCACAAAAGTCGCAAGGCTCGTGATCTTCGCAGGGGCGGAACGGCGTGGAGAAATCGAACAGTTCGAGGAGTTTTTCTCGCAATCGATCCTCGAAATCACCCCTTAAGATAGAATATCTTATCTCTTTGCCCTTCATGGTTTTATCTACTAAATAGGGAGAGTAGTCCGAAGAGTTCATTCGGCGAACATAGAAGAGAGCCGGGCGAGCATCGGCCCCCCGATCCTGCCACAACATAAGCGAGTAGAGCAAGGTTTGGAAGATGTTTCCGTTCAGGGCGCGATTCTTATTCACAAAGAGGTCATCCAATCCATTGTATTCCAAGTGAATGGATCCGGTTTTATAATCCACTACGCGAAGAGATCCGTCCTGCATGCGATCCACGCGGTCGGCCTTGCCGGCAAAGCGAACGCAGCGCGCACCATCCAACGCAAAGTCGCACGAAACCCCCATCTCCAGCCCCTCTACCACAAAGGGTTCATGGGTACGGTCGTAGGCGATGATCCCCTCGCGGATGTATTGTACCACAATATCGCGCACCAAGAGCAGCTGCCCGGGGTATTCACTCTCAGGCGTAGAGGCCCCACGGAAGAGTTCCTCTTCGATGGTTCGTTTTACTGCCTGTTCCACCTCTCCGGCCTTGCAGATCGCCTCGAGGCTCTTCTGCGGATGGGCATCCTCCAAGATGCATCCATATAATCGCTCCATCGAGGCGTGGAGCAGATTTCCGAACAACGGATTGTCGATCTCTTCAGCAATCTCCTCTCGCTCTTTGAGATGCGCAATCGAAGCAAAGTAAAACTTTAGGGGGCAGGCCAGGTATCGTGCAAAGGCTGTGGGCGACAATCCAATCGGATTGTCGGCGCGAAGATACTCCTCCAAACGCTCCCTTACACGCCCCGTCTTCTCCACCTCGATCGGAGCCTCCTCGGGCAAATTGACATCGACACCCACCTCCGTAAAGGCAATCTTTCGGCCACTTTCGTACTCCAACTGACGGATGTAGCGACTCGGCTCGCCCGTACTCTTCTCGTCGGCTCGCGAGCAATAACACATCACCACCTCTTTGGCCCGCTGAATCAGGCGATAAAAATAGTAGGAGTAGACTCCTTCGTGGTGTTCGGGCGTGGGAAGGCCATAGGCTGCACGCAGGTTGTAGGGGATATAGGAGGCTGCCGAATCGAGTCGCCCGGGGAAATTGTCGTCGGTCATCGAGAGGAGAATCACCTGATCGAAATCGAGGTTTCGGGTTTCGAGAATTCCCATCACCTGGATCCCGTTCAGCGGCTCTCCCTCAAAGGGTACCTTCAAGGTCTGAAGATGCTTTCTCAGAAGTGAAGCATAGATTGAATTCGAGATCTCGATCTCGCACTGATCGATCGAGTTGCGAAGTTTCGAGATTTCTTCGGAGAGAAGCAGTAAAGCTGCTGTCATCTCCCCTTCGCGCTCCGGATCCATTCCCCCTCCCACCAGCGACAAGACCTCCAAAAGCCAATCGGAGAGGGAGCGCCACGAATCAGTCCCACGAAAGAGGGATGAGAGCACCTCATTAGCATCAAACAGGGTTGCAGGCACTCGAATATACCGCCCCTCGACAATCTCTTTTCTAAGGGGTTGCATCTGCTCTCCTAATGCATTTTCTAAACAAGGGTGCGCCAACAAACCCAAGACATCGGCATGGTAAAAGGTGATCTCCTGCCCCTTACCCGACAGATGGTTTTGCAACTCCAAAAGACGCTCGACAAAGGTGTAGGCCGGGGTTTGCTTCAGAGGAAACCCCATCGTGACATTCACCCGATCGGCCTCGGATTGCCCTTCGGAGGGGGTCAGTGAGCTCAGCAGCGGCATCAAGAGTCCCTCGTTGGTCAGCACAATAGCCGTGCGTTTATCCAAAGGGAGGAGCCGCCCGCTCTCGGGGTCACGCTCGCGGAAAGAGTCCAAAATCGAAGGTACGACCTTGCACTGTACCGCATCGGAGACCGTGGATACCACGCGCAAGATCTTCTCCCGCTTGGAGTAATCGTGATTTACCTCACCCAAAGGTTCGGGATAGCGAAGGCGATTTTCCCGCAAGAACATCCCCGCCTCCTGCTCCTCGGAGCGCACATATTGTTCATCGTAATCCCAATAGAAATCGGCACCCAGACTCTTTAGGTGGTCGAAGAGGAGCTTCTCGCACTCGGAGAGGGCATTGAATCCCGCCACCACATAGCGGCGATCGGGAGACAAGGAGGCCTCGCCCGACTTCAGGCGGTCGGCCGCACGACGCTGCACCATGCCCGCATAGGCAAACCCCAATGCCGTAAGGTGGTCTCGAAATTCGCGGTAGATAGGCCCTAACGAGTTCCAAATCAGCAGGAATCGGCGGCGTTCGGGCGAATCGGAGGCCTCGTCGAGCACCCCTTGCCAAAAGCGGTTGATCACCTCGCGCTGCTCGGGGGTCAGGTACGAAAGGTCGGCCTCCAACTCCTTCAGATCGGCGATATTTCGAAACAGCATATCGGCATCCACCCGATATTTGTCCACCATATCGAAGTCGGCCAAAAGGCGATCTCCCCAAAAGTAGAAGGAGTCGAACTCCTCGTGGTGGTAGCGATTGTAGATGCGATAGAGCTCGACGACCAACCGCAGCCGATCGCCTACGCGCAACCCCGCGAGCTCCTCCATCAGGCCGTCGAGCGTAAGCCACTCGGGCTCCCAAAGGGGTTTCTCGGCGATTTGAGCCAACTCGTCGGCGAAAAACAGACGAGCTCGACGCGAAGGAAAGAGGAGCGACAGGGAGGCGAAATCCTCCCCGTAACGGGTGTAGAGCGAACGAGCCACCTCACCCAAGAAAGTCGTCTGTTGCAAAGGCTTCATGCGTTGCCGATTTTTCGTTATAACAAATTTCGATTCAAAGCGATATCGTTTCCATTGAAAGCATGGGTGGAGTTACTTTTGCTCCTCGGGGTGCAACGGGCCCACCTTGGCTCCAAACGAACCGAAAACCCGTAAAATTTCCGGTTTCTGCGAATAGAGCACCTCGGCCCGCATCACCGATGCCACCAAACGCTCTTGCGCGTGAAGAACCACGCGGGCACGGTGACTCACCTTGAGATGAGCCGAGCGGCACTCCAAGGCCGCCGCCTCCACGTTTGCGGTGGAGGCCTCCAGGTCGAGGTAGCGGCAACTTCCCGAAATCGAGAGTTTGCATTTCCCTGTTACTGTTACCATTGCGTCGATCACCTCCAAGTTGAGTGCAGCCACGGCTCCGCCCGAAACCGAGAGTTCGGTCATCTGCTGCTTCATCGCATTCTCAAAGGTTACACGCGCCCCATCCACCGCCAAAGACTCGAGGGTTCGGTAGCCCACCTTGAGTTGCATCGTGTCGGTACTGTTTCGCAATCCCAACTCACGGATATTGAGCCGCCCCGACTTATCGACCTGAACCTTTAGTCGAGAATCGGAATTGGTGCGGGTGTCGTAGGTAACATAGGGCGACTCCCCCTCGGCCAACTGGAGAAAGTCCACCTTGACGGGACCCTCCACCCGTACCGCCCGAAAAACCGCGAGGGAATCCCCTTGTGGCCGGCTATTGTTCTGCGCCTGCGCCCCGAACTCCACACACAAAAGCAGGGTCGACAAAAAAATTAAGAATCGCATCATTTTCTCTGTTTTTAGCTTCATTGATTGACAAAGGTAATAAAAAAAAGCGAGAATAGAACACTTGGCTCGGAATCTTACAGGCTGAGGAAAAGAGAGCCAAGCAACAAAAAAAATCACGACTCAAGCAGGAAGAATCGCGATTTTTTCGTACCTTTGTCCTATGCGAGCCAAGATTCTCAATGCAAGTGCCGGATCGGGAAAGACCTATCAGTTGGCCTACAATTACGTCCGCGACGTAATTTGGCAACCGATGCTCTATCGTCATATCCTGGCCGTAACCTTTACCAACAAAGCCACCGAAGAGATGAAGAGCCGCATCCTGAAGGAGATCCACCTTTTGGCTGCCGGCAAAGAGAGCGACTACCTACAAAATCTCGCAGGCGAACTCTCGCTCGCCGAAGAGGAGATTCGCAACCGCGCCCGCAAGGTACAGAGTGCCATTCTGCACGACTACTCCCACTTCACGGTACTGACCATCGACAAATTTTTCCAACGCATTCTCCACGCCTTCATCCAGGAGCTCGGCATCGACCTGAACTACACGATCGAATTGGAGTCGGCTCCCGTGCTGACCCGGGGAGTGGATGCCCTCATTGAGCGTATCTCCAAGAACGAGGAGCTGAAACAGTGGCTCGAAGCCTTTGTCCGCGAACGGATCGAAGAGCATGAGGGCTGGGATCTTCGGCGCGAGATCCTAAAGTTGGGGGGCGAGCTCTTCAAAGAGGGGGGTCGCACGGCGCTCGCCTCGGCCCGCTCGAAGAGGGAGTTGGAGGAGATCGTGCGCAAGATTTCGGCCGAGAGTGCCCGCACCCAGGCCCTTTACAAGGAGTTGGGACGACGGGGCGTGGAGCGCATTGCCGCGGCTGGCCTTACGATCGACGATTTTTCCTATGGTCGCTCCTCGGGGGCCAACCTCTTCTATGCGGCGGCCGCAGGAGAGCTCGCCGAACCCAAAGCGCGCGCCCGTAAATGTGCCGCCTCCACCGAGGGGTGGATGACCAAGGCCAACGCCAAAGAGCACACAGCCCTGCTTGGCGAGCTACAAGCTCTGATGGCTGACCTCTGCAATTGCTACGACAGCCACATCACCGATTGGAACTCCACGCGCCTCTTGCGCGAACAATACCGCTCCTTCGCCCTGCTTTCGGATCTCTATCAGGAGGTACAAAACCTTTGGCGCGAGGAGAACACCCTGTTGCTTTCGGAGACCAAGAAGATCCTTTCGGCCCTGATCGAAGGAAACCAGACCCCCTTTATCTACGAAAAGGTGGGTAATCGCTACGACCGCTACTTCATCGACGAATTTCAGGATACCTCCGAGGGTGAGTGGCTCAACTTCCTGCCCCTGCTCTCGGATTCGCTCTCTCATAAGAGCCAACTCACACAAGACGAGAAAGAGGAGCCCGGCCACCCCGTGTTGTTGGTGGGCGATGTAAAGCAGTCGATCTACCGCTGGCGAGGCGGTGATTGGCGCATCTTGGGGCTGAAGGCCCCCGAGGCTCTCCCAGGGGCCGAAGTGGAGCAGATGCAATACAATTTCCGCTCGCAACGCCATATCGTGGCCTTCAACAATGCCATCATGGAGCGCGTGGTCGAGGCCGCCGACCGGCTTTTGTCGGACAAACTCCGCGAGAGTGGGGTCGATGAGCCCCTGCGCAAGGAGTTGGAGGGGACAATCCGCAGAGCCTACGAAGGGCATCGACAAGTGGCCCGCAAAAAGAGCCGACAGGAGGGCTACATCTCGGTCGAGACCTACAACCAAACGCCCCCCCTGGTGGAGCGTGTGTGTGAGCTCCTCGACCGCGGGTTCAAACCCTGCGACCTGATGATCTTGGGAAGATCGCGCAGCGATGGAGCCCGAGCCGCCCGCATGTTGCTCGATTTCAAGCGCAACAATCGTGAGGAGCGTTACCGCTTCGATGTGATGACACAGGATGCTCTGCGCATCGACTCTTCGCCCCTTTGTAACTTCATCATCTCGATTCTCTATCTGATGATCGACCCCGAGGACTCGATCCGTCGTGCCATCTGCAACCAAAAACTCGGACTTGCCTTCGATGCTCCCTTGAGCGAGGAGCTCCGCCAACGACTCGCCTCATGGCGACTGCTCTCACCCGACGAGGCTTTTGCCCGCGTTGTCGAGTATTTCGAGCTGAATAACGAGATGGAACAGATCGCCTACCTGCAAGCCCTCCACGAGCAAATCATCCACTTCTCGTCGGGGCGCGTGGTCGATATTCCCCTCTTCCTGACCTGGTGGGAAGAGACGGGGTGCAAACGCTCGCTGACGATCGAGCAGAGCGAAAAGACGATCGAGATCACCACAATCCACACCGCCAAGGGGTTGGAAAAGAAGGTGATTCTGATCCCCTTCTGCTCCTGGACACTCGATCCCAAATCGACAGGCGAGACGCCAAATATTCTTTGGGCCGAGGGCGAAGGAGAACTTCGCGAGGTGGGTTGCGTCCCTGTGAAATATCGCTCCGAGATGGCCCTCTCCCACTTCTCGGAGGCCTATTACCGCGAATTGGTCTACTCCTATTTGGATAATGTCAACCTACTCTATGTGGCCCTGACACGCGCAGTGGAGCAACTCCATATCTTCATCCCCTCGACACGCGCCGGAATCGGAGCCCTGCTTTGGGAAGGAATCGAACGCAAAGAAGGGCTCTGCCGCCTCGAAAAGCTCGAAGGGGAGTGCCAAGAAGACGAACAGGGCACCTTCTGTCGCTTTGGAAACTTTTTGGGGCCTGAACCCCCTGATGAAAATCGAAGCCGAGAGGAGCGCGCAGTGGAACACCTCACCCTCGGTCGCTACCCATCGACCTCCCCGGTCACCCAACAGAAATACCCCCACACGAACCACTTGGAACACGGTGGCCAGGTGGAGTTCTCGCCCCGAAACTTCGGTATTTTGATGCACCGACTCTTTGCCGAGGCCACGAACCGCCGAGAGCTCGACGAGGCCCTCGACCGCATGCGTCAGGAGGCTTCCATCTCCGCGCAAGAGGCTACTGAACTGAAACGACGGATCGAGCAGACACTCTCCGACCCCCGCGTGGCCTCTTGGTATGATGAATCGTGGGATCGGGTGTTGAGCGAGCGCGACATCATCCGCCCGAGAGAAGCTAAAGAGGAGGTAGAAATAAGACGACCCGATCGCGTGATGATCAAGGGAAAACGAGCCGTAGTTGTTGATTACAAATTCGGCGAGCAACAGGCAAAACAAAACAAAAAACAGTTGGCCGAATACATCGCCCTCTTGCGCGGAATGGGCTACGAAGAGGTCGAAGGATGGCTTTGGTATGTCCGTCAAGGTCGATGCGAGCAAGTAGTGGGTTGATCGCTAAAACTAAATCCGAATAACAAACCGCGATGCCGGCCGGAGCAGCGCCATTCATGCACGGGATCAGCCGAGGCTTTGCAGAAGAATAGAAAATTTTTCTCTTTTCTTACTCGTAAGTCTTGAATTTTTCCTACCTTTGCAAGGATGAAAAGTTCCCTACGATCCCTGATTCCCCCGAAATTCCGCCAACGAGGCGGCTGGGTCGTCGTAACCATCTTCCTAAGGGCCCTACTTAACTTCTTGGGGCTTGCCTTGTTGGTTCCTGTGCTGACGCTCATCCTCGACACCCAAGCCATTCATCAAATCGACTACCTCGACCAACTCTATCGTTGGGGAGGGTTCTCTTCAGACAACCAATTTGTTACCTGCATCGCTCTCGGGGTGGTGCTCCTCATCGCGCTGAAGAATCTCCTGGCCCTGGGGCTCTACCGCACCGAGCGCAACTACATCTACTCCCTCTACCGCTACCTCTCGCGCAACCTCTATACCACCTACTACCGGCGTGGTCTGCACTTCATCAAGCAGAGCAATTCGGCTGTGCTGGCTCGCAACGTCAATGTAGTGAGTTTCTCGTTTGTGGCCGGCGTACTACGCCCCTTGGCCACCATGGCCTGCGAGGCGACCCTCTTCCTGCTACTTTTCGGAGCCGTATTGCTCTATAGCCCCAAGGCGGCGGGTCTCGTCTTGCTGATCTTCCTTCCTACGGTGATCGTCTACTACCGGTTGGTGCGCCGTCGCTTGAACCGCTACGGCGAGGTGGAGAATCGCGCCCACCGTGAGAAGGCTCGCGTGGTGATGGAGACCTTCCGTGGATACTCGGAGGTGGAGATAAATCGCGCCTTTCCCCTCATGCTCAAACGATTCGACAAGGCGATGGATGAGATTGTAGAGGTGCAGCAAAAGAACGCTACGCTGGGACAACTCCCCTCGCTCTTCACCGAAACGGGCCTGGCCCTGGGCATGGCCCTGCTCGTAATTGTCAGCCTGCGCGGCGAGGCGGGCGATATCCGCCTGCTCTTCGGAGTCTTTGCCGTGGCCGCCCTGCGCCTGATGCCTTCGGTAAGAAGTCTGATGAGCGGTTGGGCCGCCATTAAATACAATCGCTATACGATCGACATCCTTCGGGAGGCTCAAATTGAGAGCGAACAGCAAAACAGGGAGGATGCCGAACGCATGGGGCTTCAGCAAGCGATTCGCATCGAGGGGCTCACCTTCTGCTTCGAAGATTCGCCCGAAAAGCCCCTGATCGAAAACCTCTCGCTCACAATCCACAAAGGCGAGCGCATCGGTATTCGCGGGGAGTCGGGACGTGGCAAGACCACCCTTTTCAACCTTTTGTTGGGATTCTACCCCCCGACCCAAGGCCGCATTTGGATCGACGACACCCCCCTGACCCCCGAAAACCGCCGCCGTTGGCAGAACAGCGTGGGCTACGTCTCACAAAATGTCTTTCTGACTGATAGCACCTTTGCCGCCAATGTCGCCCTGGGCGAGACAGAGGATCGGATCGACCGCGAACGGGTACGCCAAGCCTTGGAGCAGGCCCAATTACTCCCCTTCATCGACTCACTGCCCCAGAGGATGGAGACCCCGATCGGAGAGTGCGGATGCCGCATCTCGGGCGGACAACGCCAGCGCATCGGCATCGCTCGCGCCCTCTACAAAGGGGCCGATGTACTGCTCCTCGACGAGGCCACCTCGTCGCTCGACAACCGTACCGAGGAGGGGATCAACCGCTCGATCGAGGCACTCTCAAAGGGGAACAGCGACCTGACGATCATCGTCATTGCCCACCGCGAAACGTCACTCAGTTATTGTGATCGAATCATTGAAATGTAACGCATAACACACTATGATACAAGAATTTCTGATTGCAGGATTCCGCATTCGGGTCGAAGGCGAGGGGCTCCTCGAAACCTGGGGACATTTTGCCCGTGCCCTGCGCGTTTTCGAGGTGGAGCCAAAGGCCTCAGAGGAGGTGATTCTCTCCCTGCGTGAGGCCGACTACCCCGCCCCCGAATTTAACAGCTACCGACTCCTCGACGCCTTCGACTTTCCCGAGGTGGATGCCTTGTGCGAATTTCGCGTACAAGGCGAAGAGTACCTCTTCACGATGAGTCGCCCGAGCGGCGTGCTTTGGTTCACCAAAACCCTCTCCTCTCCCGAGGTGCAGAGCAATTTGGCCACCTACCCCCACTGCCCTGAATATGGATCGTTGCTCCGTTTCGGACTGTGGATGATGTTCGGTATCGCAATCACCCCCCGCAAGGCAATTGCCATTCACTCCTCGACGATCCGCTGCGGAGAGAAGGCTGCCCTCTTTCTCGGGGAGTCGGGAACCGGCAAGAGCACCCACACCCGCCTATGGCGCGAACATATCCCCGGGGCGGTGCTGCTCAACGACGACAGCCCCATCATCCGCGTCCTCGACGGCAAGGCCCTGGTTTGCGGCTCGCCCTGGAGCGGCAAGACCCCCTGCTACAAGCAGGAGCAGTGGCCCATCAGCGGCTTTGTGCGCCTGAGCCAGGCCCCCTACAACAAGATCCACCGCCTAAAGGGAATCCGAGCCATCGGTGCCCTGCTTCCCTCCTGTCCTCCGGCCTTTGCCCACGACGATACGCTCCAGGATGCCCTATGTAGCACCCTCTCGGAGATGCTTTGCGTGGCTCCGGTCTTCCACCTGGATTGTCTGCCCGACAAGGCGGCGGCCGAACTCTCCTTCCAAACGCTCTCGGAAAATGAAGCGCATCATCAGTAACCAATCAGCCTTCTCGCAGGCCCGCGACCTACTTCTCGAGGGGGAGTCGGTACGGATCGCCGTGCGTGGCCAGAGTATGCTCCCCTTCTTTCAAAGCGGCAGCACAATCCTCCTGCGCCCGATCCGCAAGGAGGACTTCCGGGTCGGCCATGTAGTGATGGCCGAGAGTGCTCCGGGGCGATTTGTGGTCCACCGCATCCACCGCCTTGAGGGAGATCGAGTGGTCTTGTTGGGCGACGGAAACCTCTACGGCACCGAGACCATGTCCCGCGAAAAGGTTTACGGCATTGTCGATTGCGGATGGCTACACCTCCGGTTGGCCGCTCTGTGGCGCATCATGCAACCCTTGAGACGCTATCCGTTGGCTGTTTTGCGCCGAATTTGTCCCAAATAGCCACATGAAAAGAGAAATCAGCCTCGAACCACGACGTCCAATCGAAAAATAATCGTATCTTTGCACGGATTTATCCGTGCATTTTTTATTAAAACCCAAGCAGAGAAACAACCATGCTTTCGATCGAAACTTTTCATTGGATACTCATCGCCATGGCCCTGATGGGCGTGGTGGTCTTCGTGGCCCTCTACTTTGTGGAGGCGGGCTACGGCTACCTCTTCAATCCCAAATTCGGATTCCCCCTCTCAAACAAGGTGGGCTGGATCCTGATGGAGGCCCCGGCCTTCTTCGTGATGGCCTGGTGGGCGGCAAAGGCCTCCCCGACCCAAATCGTGGAGCTCGCCCTGGCGGCCCTCTACCTCCTCCACTACTTCCAGCGATCGTTCGTCTTCCCGCTCCTGATGCGCGGCCACTCGAAGATGCCCGTGGGTATCGCCCTGATGGGGCTTGCCTTCAACAGCATCAACGCCTTTCTGATCGGCTGTTGGCTCTTTGAACTCGCCCCTGCGGGCTACTACGCCGATTGGTTCTGCGACTTGCGCTTCTGGATCGGCCTCGCTCTCTTCTTCGGCGGCATGTTTATCAATATGCAGGCCGACCACATCGTGCGCAATCTGCGTAAGCCGGGCGATACGCGCCACTACATTCCCCGTGGCGGCATGTTCCGTTATGTATCGTCGGCCAACTACTTCGGCGAGATTGTGGAGTGGACAGGCTTTGCCATCGCCACCTGGTCGTGGACCGGAGCGCTGTTTGTGTGGTGGACCTTTGCCAACCTGGCTCCCCGCTCGGCCTCGCTCTACAAACGCTACGAAAGGGAGTTCGGCGAGGAGTTTTCGAGTCTTGGGCGGAAACGTATCCTCCCCTTCATCTACTAACCTACGGGGCGAGGGAGTCCGCCCCGCCCGACACCCAAAAGCGAAAATAGAGAAAAGAAAAATATGAAAGAGTCAAAATTGTTTACCCCCTACCAGATGGGCCCCGTCACACTGCGCAACCGCGTGATCCGCTCGGCCGCCTTCGAGTCGATGGGCAAGGATTTCGCCCCGACCCAAGACCTCAAAGAGTACCATGTGAGCGTCGCCAAGGGGGGGGTCGGCATGACCACCCTGGCCTATGCCTCGATCAACCGCAGCGGCATCTCGTTCAACTCGCAACTGTGGCTGCGCGATGAGATCGTCCCCCAACTACGCGACATCACCGAGGCGGTACACCGCGAGGGGGCTGCCGTGGGTGTACAGATCGGCCACTGCGGCAACATGACCCACTGGTCCACGGCCGGCAGTTTCCCCGTTTCGGCCTCCAACGGATTCAACCTCTACTCCCCCACCTTTCACCGCCGACTCAAAGAGCATGAATTGATTCAATTTGCCAAAGATTTCGGGCAGGCCGTCCACACGGCCCACAACGCCGGCTTCGACTCGGTGGAGGTACACGCGGGCCACGGCTACCTCATCTCGCAATTCCTCTCGCCTTGGACCAA
>JAEIGA010008269.1_pt1 | contig 15760 bp, 6 predicted proteins | sample 9270691 | NCBI WGS metagenome assembly JAEIGA01 (sample SAMN17057246, study PRJNA624740) | gut metagenome | biome: biome; isolation source: fecal sample | host: Bos grunniens | place: China: Xizang | collected 2019
ATTCACGGTCACCATGAGCAGCCTGGTTAAGGTTCATAAAGTCCATATCAATACTGTCATAAGGTAATCTGCGGTTATACTGTGTATGAAGATGGAGCAAGGGCTTTGTGAGTGCCTGCAAACCCTTTATCCACATTTTTGCAGGTGAGAAGGTGTGCATCCAGGTAATAACACCAACGCAATCTTTATCGGCAGAGGCTTTTATAAGCACATCCTCCGCCTCTTCGCTGCTGCGAACTGTGGGTTGCCACACAATCTGAACCTTACTGATTTTTTCATCAAGGAAAGCAACCATCTCTTTACTGTCGAGGGCAACCTGTTTTAAAGTATCTTCACCATATAAATCCTGGCTACCTGTAATAAAATAAATCTTTTTCATAATAAATCTCCCTTAGGATGGATTTTTTAACGAAATAATTATATCATAATAAAGCCTACTTTTGCAATACAAAGAAACAAAACCGGTCAAATTGACCGGTTTTATGTGTGATATTATTTGTTTTTAGGAATCTTGTTAAGTTCAGCATTAAGTCCGAGAAGCATCTCTTTAGTGGGCTTTGTTTCAAGAATCATACTGCCTGCAAGATTAATGAAACGAAGGAATGTAAAGCCACCCATCATACCCATCATATCAGGGGTAATTTCAAAGCCTGCTGCCTGCTTGGGAGCTCCATCGCCACTCATACCAAGAGCTTTGCCTGCAAGTGCCATAAACATCTGCTTGCCGCCCTCTGTTGCAAGAACATCACTTATTTTATCATTAAGAGAGAAGTAGCCTTCGGGTGCATCAATATCAAACCAGTTAAGCACTGCACCCTCTTCTTTAAGACGATAAGCCTCATTGAATGTATCAACCTTACGAATAATGCTTTCATCTTTAAACTCACCTGCAACAGCAACAAGAGTTGTTTCGCCATTGTTAGGCACATCAAAATAGAAGAAGTGATCAGGTGCTGACTTTTTGCCAAGGCTAACGCCGTTTGCGAAAAGCTCAACCTCCGGCATATTTGAATATACAGTAACCTTTGTTACATCCTCTACCCTATCGATATATCTTTTGCCACAAAGGTGAACGAATTTTTCATCTGAAAGCCAAGCCTTATAAGCATAGAAGGAATCTTTCTTATACTTACGGTCAAAGGTAACAAGACCTTTGTGATTCTGACCATTTTCGCCACCCTCGGCACGGGCATCTGCACCGAAGTCAAACATATTCCATACATGAGTTGCCCACATATATTTACGGGTAAAGAACTGTTTAATAAGCTCTTCGTGGTAATATGCCTGATATTCCTCAGTATAATCACCCTGCATAGGGTCAGATGTATGCCAATCAAGAGCTTCACAGCCGTATTCTGAACAACCAATCGGAATTGTGGGATGCGTTGCATGGAATTTATCAAACCAAGGACCATTCATATCAGTTTCGCCACCATACCAACCAAAATAGTGGTTGTAGCTGACAACATCAGGAATCTGGAGATAGGGATCTTCCATTTTGCACATTGAAACTGCAGCAATTGTTGTAAGACGTGTTTTATCCATTTCATGGCAAAGATCATTGAGAATACGATGATTTTCAAGCAAATCATCATCAGAGCCACCTATAGAAATTTCATTACTTAAGCCCCATACAACAATTGAGGGATGGTTATAGTTCTGTGTGATAAGCTCTTTCATCTGGGAAATTGTATTTTCTCTGCCGGTAGGCATATGCTTTGAAATGTAAGGAATTTCTGCCCAGATAACAAGGCCTTTTTCATCGCACAAATCATAGAAATACTGTGAGTGCTGATAATGAGCAAGACGGATTGTTGTTGCACCAACCTCCATAATAAGGTCGATATCTTCTTCGTGATGTTCGGGTAATAAAGCATTACCTACACCCCACCTGTCCTGATGGCGTGATACACCACGCAAGGGATATTCTTCACCATTAAGAATAAAGCCGTTATCAGGGTCAATTTTAAATGTACGGCAACCAAAACGGGTGCTGATATTATCAAGCACAATATCACCATCAACAAGTTCTGCCTTTGCAGTATAAAGGTAAGGGTCTTTTTTACCATTCCAAAGATGAACATCTTTAATATCGAGTGTTACTTTTGTATCGGCACTTTCAATTTCTGAAACAGTACAACCACAAGCAGAAAGGATTGTATATTTTATTTTCTGGTTAGCCTTAATATTTGTTACGTAGGTTTCAATAGTAACATTAGCATCAGCACCGTTAATTACGGGTGTAACAGCAATACCGGGGCCACCATAATAATCAAGGTCAAAATGTGAAGAATTTACACAAATAATGTTAACATCGCGATAAATACCACCATAGAAGGTAAAGTCTGCCATCTGTGGATAAACAGTTTCATTAGGTGAATTGTCAACAGAAATCGCAATAATATTAGTTGCTTTAAGCTCCTTAGTTATATCAACACGCCATGTTGAATAACCACCATCGTGGTGAGTAAGCTTATTGCCGTTAACATAAACATCGGCTGATGAATTTGCGCCATTTAATTCAAGATAATATAAATCAGCCTCAGGTAAAGAATCCTTATTTAATTCTTTAACATACCATGCTGTGCCACGATAATAATCGTTTTCACCATCCTGACCATCAATAGCATTCCATGAATGGGGAATATTAACAAAATCCCATTTGCTGTCTATTGCTGCAGGCACCTCTGTAATAGCCTTTGAAAAAGCCCATTTGCGATTAAAACTAATAATTTTTCTCATAAAAATACTCCTGATTTTATTAAGTGCCCGATAAAAATCGGGCACTTATGATTTTAATTATTCTTTAATATTAGTTGCTCTTCTGCTTTCAAGGTCAGATGTCATTTCAGCAACCTTTTTCTTATTAAGATCATAAATGAATGCAATAGCAACAAACATTACAATAGCACTGAATGAGTAGAGTGCCGCAACAAGCCACTTCATATTCTGTGCAACCTCAAAGGTCTGGTCGGCACCCTTTTCACCAACATAACCAAGAGCGCTCATAATAAGAATAACAACTGATGGACCAAGACCCTGTGCCAGCTTACGGAAGAATGAGTGAAGTGAGTATACTGTACCCTCTTCTTTAGCGCCTGTCTTCCATTCATTGTAGTCAATAGCATCTGCCATAAGTGCCCAAGAAACACAAGTGTAGAAGCCAAGACCAAATCCAAAGAATGCCTGAGCAACAATATAACCGATAAGACCTGCTGTACCGTTACCGAGAGGAAGGAATAAAAGAAGTGCACCAAATACACTTACTGCAGAGCCTGCAGCACAAGCCTCTTTTTTGCCGAATTTATCAACAATCTTTTTAATGAATGGCATAAACAAGAACATTGGCAAATAGCTGATAAGCATAATGATACCTGATGCTTTTGCATTACCGAAATATGACTGGAAAAGAACTGTTGTTGCAGTTGTTGAGCCCTGCATACCGATAAACATTGCCATAGCTGCAAGTGTTGCACCGATAGCTGCACGGTTCTTCATAAAGTTGCCCATTGCTTTGAAAACATTGAATTTTTGTTTCTTTTCGCTGATTGTAACCTCATCCTCTGAAACACGGATTGTGGTTTTCTTGAGCATAAACAAGAAGCATAATAAACCGATTGCACCCATAATAACTGCAGCAACGAACACAGTTTCACCTTTAAGGTTTTGTGATGCATCGTAGCAGATAATCGGTAAAAGAACCATAGGAACAATATTACCAATCATTGAACCGATTGAACGGAATGTTGAAAGCTGTGCACGTTCAGAGCCGTTAGTTGTAATAACAGACATCATTGAACCGTAAGGTACGTTTGCAATTGTATAGAAAGCATCCCACAGAACATAGCCGAGAACGAACATAATGCAACGCATTACCTTTGGTGCCTCGGGAATAGGCAGGAAGAAGAAAAATCCTGAGAACAAAAGACCGATAGCACCAATAAGAATGTAAGCTTTGAATTTACCTTGTTTGTATTTTCTGCGATCAGCATCAAACAATGAACCAAGCAACGGGTCATTGATAGCATCCCACACCTGAACAAGTAAAAGAAGTGAAGCATACATTTCTTCACCAAGGGCCATAAATTGAGTCCAGAAAATGGCCATAATAGAGCTTTTTAAAGCAAAACTCATATTACAACCAAGGTCACCAGCAGCATACGCAATTAAATCGCGTTTGCCGAAGGGTCTGGTGTTTTTGTTGTTTTCCATAACACATCCTCTTTTCTTATGTATTTGGTATTTTACTGTAAAGCATTATAACAAATAAACAAAAACCTTTCAAGTGATTTTTGTTTTTTGGTTATAATTTCATTTTTTCTGTATTAAACTAAATAAATATGCAAATATTAAATTTTCTTTTTAAAAAACGATACTCATTCAAGGTGTATTTTGTGGTTGTAAAGTGTTACAAAATGATAAAACAAAAATCATAGATATGTTTATTTGTATATAATTATCAACAATTTTCAGCAACCCAGTCTTCGACGAGCTTTTGACTGAGAGAATATTTACCTACAGAAACAACTGTGCCATCTGATTTTAATCCGAATGTACAATCATCACCTGCAGCAACCGCAATAATATCTGTCCAATCAAAAACGTCATATTGTCCATAATCAGTAGAATATTCACTTCTACCGGCTGTAACAACAGCACCATCAGTCTTAAGAGCCACAAGTAGGCTACCGGATACAGAAACTTCTGCTATATCCTTCCATGTTGCGCTTTCTTCAAATTCATAGTCAGATGAGCAAACAACCGTTCCATCTTTTTTCAAACCAACTACATCCCAAGCATAATAACTCGATGAAACAGATTTAATATTTTTCCATTTGGCTACTTCGGATACACCATCGTCGTAATAGCCTGTTTTATCACCAATATATTCAGTTACAACAACACTTCCATCAGCTTTAACACCGATAGTGTTATTAGATAAACTACTTACGGATACTATATCCTTCCAGCCGGCAATATCACATTGGCCATAGTAAAATTCTTTATCACCCATATATTTAGTCGCTACAACAGAACCATCTGATTTTACACCAATGGTAATATCAGAACGAGCAAAAATCCTCACAATATTTTTCCAATTTGAAACCTCGCACTGACCAGAACTATTATTACCAACAGAAACAACAGTACCATCTGATTTTAAACCCACAGTGTGATAAGGACCTGCTGAAATTGCGGTTATATCAGACCAATCGGAAACATCACACTGACCAGACTCATTACTACCAACTGCAACAACCGTGCCATCCTTTAACAAACCAACTGTGTGACCAGATCCACAATCTATAGATATTACATCATGCCAATCATCAGTGTGACGCTGACTATACTTATCAGCTGTTGAAATTACTATTTCACCATTAGATTTAACGCCAACCAAATCGTTATCATATACAGAAATATCATCTATATCATACCAATCGGAAACATCAAAATCATAATAACTATCATCACCATCATTGTTAACATATTCTGTTATAACGACAGTACCATCGCTTTTTAAGCCTATTGTACAACTATAAGTCGTAATAACCTTAACAATATCTGTCCACGTATCAACATCACACTGACCATGATAGAACTTTTTATCGCCCAGGTATTTAGTTGCCACAACTGTACCATCTGACTTTAATCCCACAGTATGCAAACCACTGGCAGAAACCTGTATAATATCTGTCCACCCCGATACTTCGCACTCACCATAATAATTCTTTTTATCGCCCAGGTATTTAGTTGCCACAACTGTTCCGTCTGATTTTACCCCAACTGTGTGAGTACCAGACATAGATACATCAACAATATCACGCCAATCCGATACATCACACTGACCATAATCTGTAATGTAACTTGTATCATAATCAGGTGGATATGTTGACGTCACAAGCGTTCCATCATTTTTCAAACCAATCGTATGTTGATAACTTGTAACAACCTTATCAATATCTGTCCACATATCCACACCATATAAAGCATCACCATAACCAGAGACAACAACAGTTCCGTCATGTTTAACGCCTATTATATGACTTATATCGGCAACAACAGCCTTAATATCACTCCACTCAGAAATATCGCTTTCACCTGAAAAATTATTACCCAGAGCAACAACAGTACCATCATCTTTTAAAGCAACAAGGGAATTATAACCAACAGCAACAGAAGTAATATTAGTTGAGTTTACCTCTTTAATTATCAAAGAAGAAATAAAAATTGCAATAGCAACAAGTGCTGCAATAACAGGGATAACTATTGCAGATAATTTTAAATTACGTGATATTTTTTCATCCTTCAACTTTTTTTGCTCTTCGCGGATTCTTTGTAAGCGCTCTTGTTCAGCACGGAACGCTTCTTGCTTAGCATAGATCTCATTTATATATCGTTTGCTGTCACGATAATCACCCAGACTGTTAAATATATCAAGTGATTCCTGAAAACGATTTACAGAAATATAGGTAATTGCCTGATTATACAATTGTTCTTTTTGCGCGGCCTCTGCCTTTTGTCTTGCAAGCTCCTGCCGTTTTTCTAATTCAACACGTGCAATTTCTGCTTTTTCAAAGCATTCGTCTGATTTTTGCTTGGCATCATTATAATCCTTCACTTCAAGGAACATATAGCCTGCATTTTCAAACATTTCTTCTGTTGTAGCGTGTTGCATTATTTCAAGAGCATTTTCATACAAATCCTTGATACGAGCATCCTCGTTACGCTTTACGATAATATCATTACACTTCTTTACACTCGCCTTTAATTCATCATCACCAAAGCGCATAATTTTTTCGTAATTATTGTTACCGCTTAATGGTAAACGCAATTCAGAAAGCTTATCAAATCCGGGTACGGAAAACGCCACCATTAATTTACCAAGGTACGCCTTGCCATTCTTGGGATCTTTATTCAAAACAGCCTCAAAAAACTCGTCCGCCCTTTTAAAATCTTTATCCTCAAGGAAAAGGTAACCACGTTCAAGAAGTGGTGCAACATCATCTGCACCTGAATTAATAACAACGGTTTCCTTTGTTGTTTTTCTGCCCACGTTATTTACAATACGTTTAACATTTTCGATAAGGCTACCAAAGAAAGTAACCTCACCCATATCAAGTGCCTGCATATTTTTAAACTCTTTAGGCATATCGTAGGCATCCATATTTTTATAGCAAGGAATAAGCGCCTTGGTGGGGTCATCTGCCATCATTGAAATAAAGCGTGACCACTCGTTTTTAACCCATACGGCATCGTAATATTCGTGCTTGGTGCCTATAGCAAGCATAACCTTTGCGCTGGAAAGTGCCGCATATATGTAAGGCTCGTACTCTGTACCTGCAACCTGACGAAGGGTTACCCTTGAATAAAACACCTTGTAGCCGTCCTTAATAAGTTGAGAATAAATATCCTGCGCTATAAGGCTATCCTGAGTGCGTTCACCTGTGATATCGTCATTCTCTTTATAGCAAATGAAAATATCATAGGGTGATTCATTAAGTGCTATATTCAATATTTTCTTTTGAATTTTATCGATAACCTTTGCCTCATCACGATAAACACTTTTCGCGGTAATATCGGCATACTCACAAGCCTGATTAAAGTCATCATCGTCCATAATTGACGTTGGCAACGTTCTATGGCAGGTAGGTATTCTGCTACCATTACCATCATCAACATATTCTATACCATATTTACAAAGAACAAGACCCCAATAAGCTTCAGCCTCGTCACGGTATTCGGCGATAATACTTTCGTAAATACCTGCTGCTTTATCAAATTCACTTTTGATACGCAGATTATTGGCACGGGTAAAAAGAGCAATCTTTTTATCACTATCAAGGCGGGGTAACGTTTGATAAATACCGCAATACCCACAAGTAACAACCGATTGATTTTCAGAAACCTCAAGATTGGCGCCACACATTTTACATTTAAAAACTGCCATACAAACTCTCACTTAAATCATAAAATTAATTTATAAATATACATTATAATTATGTATTTTTTTATTGTCATTTTCAATTCGCATTTGTGACAAAAAAGTAATTACGTTTTTGTAAGGTTGTTTAAGTAAACAAAAAGTACGTGGTCTACCCTGCTAATTCAGAAAGGCAGACCACGTAGTAATATTATTTTTTCTTTGCAATAAAAATAGTTTCAACAACCATAAACACAAATTGACAACAGAGAGCAACAGATATAACCGGCGCTGTACCTGCTGAAAGAAGCATATTCATTATACCTGCAATACCAAGTGTAAGACCTGATGAAAGCACAAATGTTAGAATAAATGATATAAGCTTATTCTTTTTAGATTTACCTTTTTTTACCTTAATAAGGTACATCATCACAGCACTGATAGCTCCCAAAGCAAATATTGAAAGGAAGTAAGGTAACTGAATCCATTCAAGGTAGGTGTGAATAATTACAGGGAAAAGAACGACTGTGATAAGCATACATAGTGTACAAACAGCACTACTGCGCTCAGGCTTTTTAATTGTAATAAACACCCAAGCCAACAGTAAGAGTACAGGTAAAATATTAATAAGAGTTGGCAGATAATATGAAAGCATATCATGACTCTGTTCATTTACAGGCTGTGCTTTTGCCTCTGCATTATATGGTGTTTTACCACCTTCTTTTGTAAGACCGATAACAGTACCCTTAATTGTACCTGCAAGTGAATAATCCCATATTTCGAAATTACTTGCAACAGCAGGACTATCCTCTGTAAGAGTGAAATCGAAATTTTTCACATCTTTAAAGCCAGGATCTGCTATAATCGGATAATTTACAAAGCCCTCTTTCTCTGCAGTATCAAGGTCAATTACAGTTTCGCTGATATTAAAGTATAATTCGTCACCCTCGGTAAGGCTCCACATAACGTTGCTATTATCATAAAAATGAGAAGGATTCAACATATTTATATATACCGGAACCTTATTTTCCGTAAGGAAGATATTGTTATAATAAACAGCAGTTGCGTGGGTTTCGCCCTTATCAATACCCGGGTTAACCTGACCCTCAGCACTGAGTGCGGCAATATTATTTCTTATAACGTTACCCTCACCATAGTGAATGTTAAAGCTTTGGCTACCACAGGCATAAACAAGGTTTTTTTCAACATCCATAAAGGATGACCCCTCGTCAAGGTAGATACCCCAACCACCATAACCGCCTTCACCGGGATCGGCCGCTACGTTATGTATAACATTTTCAGAAAGGATTGTACCGGGCTGTTTACCAAGCATATAAATACCGCCCATATCAGAGAGCCAACCCTGGCCGATGTTATAAATCAGGTTACGACTGATATTTATGTTCTTGGTTGCATGGTAACCGTAGCCCCACACCCAACCACAGGAAATACCTGTATAGTAACCATCGTGTATTTCATTATTTACAACCTCGGCTGTATCGCAGTATGTAATATGAATACCAATAGCACAATAGAATTTTCTGCCGTATTTATAAATCTCGTTATTTTTAATTGTAATATTTGATGTGTAGTCAGGCTCATCAGGAAGGCAATTCATACCGCCTGCATAGATAGCAGTAGCAGCAATATTCTCAAAATAAGAATTTTCAACAGAAGAATTTTTCACGCCATCCATAAACTTAAGACCTGAAGCACCTAAGTCAGTAAACTCACAGTTTTTAAAGTGAATATCATCAGCGTAGCTTACTGTTACAACACCTTTGACATCAAGCGCTGCCTGAGGAAAGTCCATATCATTCTGAACACTCCAGTCGCCCATTGAAAGCTTCGAGCCCTTTGAGGGAATTTCCCAATCTGTACGTGTAAATGCGATATTTTCAAATGAAATTCCATTAACACCATTAATATCAACAAGCTGCTCAACATCTGAGCCATAAAGGGTAAGGTTATCTGCTTTTTCGCCCTCAAACGGCACATAATAAAGTATACCTGACTTTGAATCGAGATACCACTCACCCGGCTCATTCAGTGCTTCAAACACATTTTCGAAATAATATCTGTCAAAATCCCGAATAAGCATACTTGAGGGTCTTGACATTGTGACCTTGCCTGACACCTTATCAAAGCTTTTGATAAACGCAAGTTCATCGTGCCAGAAATGAAGAATTCGCACGTTAATATCCTGTGGATTATGGAAGTCAACATTAAGATCTGCGGTATCACCATAAAATGAACGCTGACCGAGAGTATATTCCCAGGGCCTGTTTTCTTCTGTCCATATATCATCCTCAGGTGCTGTAGCTTTAACAGTAAAATAACCTTCCTCAGGGAAACGAGTCATTCGTAAATCGTTCGTATCACTAAAAAGAGATTTAAAGGAATAAACACCAACAGTTTTGTCTATTTTCTTTGTAAAAACTTTTACACCGTTTGCTGTTGTTTCGGTAAAGCCTGTAATCGGTTTTGCACCGGTTATCTCTACCCTGCTTTTATCATAAGCCTTATAGGTAACGTTTGGCATATCGTCAGCGGTGAATTTAAGTGTATCATCAACACTATATGTACCACCCATAAGGTATACTGTTGCCTTTACCCCATCAGCCACAGTAGTTTTCATCGTTTTAAGCTTATCCTTAGCACCTTGCAGCGAAATAGGGTCAGAGAGTGTACCCTGACCATCTATAGATGCATCGGGTGAAGCATAAAGTGTAATTGCCACACTTTCAGCTGATGGTTCACCTACTGCATATGCACCTATCGAAAATGATGCAAACAACGATAATACCATTGTAAATGCACAGATAATCGAAACGAACTTTTTCACAAAACCACTCCTCCTGAGTTAATTGAATAGTATAAATAAAGTATAACAAAAAGCACTTGCGAAAGCAAGTGCAATAGAAGTAAGATATCACTCTAATGAAATATTGCTTTGCAATATGAAATAATCTTACGATTATGAAATATTTTTTGCGAAAAATATGAAATAAAATAAATCTTTCATACACTGCAGCGTATTTCATAGCGCAAGCTATTTCATATTTAAAGGATATTTCTTAAATCTGCAAGGATTTATTTCATTAAAAAAAGCACTTCCGAAGAAGTGCTTTTTTCTGGTGGGCCAACAGGGACTCGAACCCCGGACCAACCGGTTATGAGCCGGTTGCTCTAACCAACTGAGCTATTGGCCCTCGTTAGCAACGGATAAAATTATATTAAATTACTATGCGTTTGTCAAGTCTTTTATAAATAAAAACAGTAAAAAATATAATTTTATAAACTTTTAGTATTGACAAAACGGTTATACTGTTGTATATTATTTGAGCATCACAAATGCATATGCCTCTGTAGCTCAGTTGGTAGAGCAGAGGACTGAAAATCCTCGTGTCGTTGGTTCGATTCCGACCGGAGGCACCACAGGTAACATTGTTACCTGTAATATGCGGATGTAGCTCATCTGGTAGAGCGCCACCTTGCCAAGGTGGAGGTAGCGAGTTCGAGCCTCGTCATCCGCTCCACTCCCCTTGAACATTGTTCAAGGGGTTTTATTTTTATTAAAAAACACACAGGCCTTATAGATTTTAAATTTATCAGGAGTTAATATGAAAAACAAATTACTTAAGCTATTATGTTGTACTACAGCGCTTGTTATGCTTTGTGGTTGTGACGGCACTTCGGTTATACGAACAAAAGAAGTCACTAACAAAATTTCGCAATCAGCTGTAATTAAAAAAACTAAAATCACCGAAAACGAGGAGTTCAACGAGTTTTTTAAATCCTTTGAAAGTGATTTCGTTATACCCGGTCTTTACGAAGGAATAATACCACAAGGCATTTGCTTTGATGAAACAACGGGATATTTTTTAATTAGTGGTTATTACGAAGATGAAACCTTGCCTTCAATGATTATTGCCGTTGATGGTAACACAGATAAGCTTGTGGGTGCCTACCCATTAAAGACAACAAATGGTGATGACTATTATGGTCACGCTGGTGGTATTGCTTCATCACAAAACACCATTTACCTTACAAGCGGAGGCGAATGTTATACAATACCCTCGGTTGATTTAGTTAACCACAAAAATGGTACACCTTTACATTTTAAAGCAAAATTCAAATTAAATACCGCAGGATCGTTTGCTTGTATCCACAACAATATTTTATGGGTTGGTGACTTTGTCGAAAGCAGTAACGAAGGTCGCGAAGCTGCATCACATATTACAACACTTACCTCGGGTGAAACTTTTTATGCATACTGTGAGGGTTACCTATTAACAGATGGTTTACCCGATATCAAAAAAATTAACAGTGAAGCAAACGGATATATACCCGATTATATGCTTGCGATACCTGAGCAAGTACAAGGTATGGCTTTTACAAAAGCCGAAAAAATAGTTTTCAGTACAAGCTATGGCAGAAAGAATAATTCAAAAATATACATTTTTGAAGATATATTGGCTAACGAAAAAATTGATACAATAACAATTGATAACAAAACAATTGATGTCCTTGCGTGTAGCAGTGAGCATCTTATAAAAGAAATTACAGCCCCACCTATGGCTGAAGGTATGGCAAACACACTTGATGGTATGTATTTATTATTTGAATCAGGTGCCGCAAAATACAGAAGCCACAGCGGTAAAAACCCTGTTGAAAACGTATACTTTACAACAATTGAATAAATCAACAACCCCAAAGCCTAAAAGCTTTGGGGTTTAGTTTTGCATAAAATTAAGCGGTGTCAATGACACCGCTTAATAATTTTTAGCCTTTAACCTTTTCTTTTTTAAGACCTGTTTGCTCTTCAGCAAGCTTTTTCATAGCTTCCTCGTCACCTGTTGAAGCAATCTTAGAAGCTTCTTCACGACGTTTAAGGAGCTCTGCATACATACGCTCACGTTTTTCACCTGTAAGGTCATAGAAGAGAATCGGGATAATACCTAAAAGACCAGTAACTGTGGGGATAATTGTTGCCATAGCAAACAAGCCCATCTTTGTGTTATCTGTCTGAGTACCACCACTTGTGTAAGAAGTGATATCATAACCGATAAGCTTTTTGATCTGAAGTGAAAGTGCGGAGTTCATAATACCCGCAAGTTTTTTGGTAAGGTCACGTGCAACAGAAGTCATAGCCTCTGTACGGTAGCCGTTCTTCCATTCACAATAGTCCATAGACTCATTATACATTTCACTTGGGATAACTCGACGAACACCCCAGAAAATCATGTAGATAGCCTCTTTAATAGCCATAACGAAGAACATGGGAAGAACCTTTTTGTAAATACCGTTATGCTTACCGCCTATCATACCGATAAGGAATACAGGAATGTCAAGAAGTGACTGTGACTTTGTACCTAAAAGGTAGAGAGTCTTTGTTGAGAATCTTCTTCTGAACCACGGTACCCAAGAGAATGAGAATGGGTTAATAATAGCACCAGGGATACCTGCAACCATTGTCATTGACGCAAAGTTAAGAACGTCGATGTAATAGTCATTTATGCTACCGCCAACGCTGAAGTTGGAAAGTGTTTCAGAAAGTGTAAGCAACAGAATGGGTTTGTTATTAAGGATTGACTTAATACCCTGCATAACACTTGGTGTTTCAATAGACTGCATAACTCTTTCACGAGTCATAACGCAGAAGATAAGTGATGCAACACCGCTTACGATTGAAGTAAAGTTACCCATAAACATAAATGTTGATTGGTAAGAAAGACTTATAACCTTATTACCGATAAGGTCAAGTAAAACGGTGGTAATCTGCTGAGGAAGTTTTTCGCCCAATAGACCTGAGAAGAACTCAGCAACCGTAATCAAACGGGTACGGTCTGCAGGGTGTGGTGTAATGGTAGCCAACATACCTGTACGTGAAATGGCACGGAAAGTACCTGCACCCTCTCGCAGAATTGCGAGAATAAAGTATGTAATGAACTTGGTCATATCCTTGGAGCCTTTGCCCTTAAAGAACATAGGCATTAACCAATAGAAGCAAGTACCCAATGTACCGGGAATACCCAATGCAACAAGATATGGCTTGAACTTACCCCAACGAGTACGGGTTTTTTCAACGATACCAGCTGTAAAGATATCGTTAATAACATCCCAGAATCCGTTGAAAACGTTAACAAATGTTTGTAAGTCGAGGTCGATTTGAAGAATGTTTGTAACGAAACGCTCTGAGAAACCGTCGATGTTGAAACTCTGACACATATCATAAACAACGTACCAGATAGTTTCTTTCATGCCGACATAACGGCGATTTTCATAGACATACTCTCGAGAGGCAGCGTCAATTTCTGTAGATTCTACAGCAACTTCTTCTTTGACTTCTAAGTTTTCGTTTGCCAAAAAGAGACACCTCCACGACATTTATAAAACACATTATATCACCTTAACAAAATCTTTTCAACAAAAATTTGTTTTTTTCTTAATAAGTAAAAATCCTTGTTGATTGTTACAAAAAAGAATATTGTTAATTGTGCAAAATAACACAAAATATGTAATACATATTGGATTAAATCTCAATAAACCTGTTGAGTTTAAATGAATACAAATACCTTTCACCCACAGTATAGCCTGTGCACTCTTTCAAAGCACGCGAGTAAATTTCAATCTGTGGTTTGTAGCATTCTTTAAAAACATCAATATCTGTAACATTATCACTTTTATAGTCAATAAGTACCAGCTTGCCATTCTCTATAAATGCACAGTCAGCCTTACCCTGCACAACAATATCTTCATCCTTAATGTTTTCGGCAGAATCGAGATACAACTCCCCTACTTTCATTAGAAACGCAAATTCATATTCTTTAAAGACTGTTTGAGCAGTTAAAAGACGTTTACCGATATCACTATCAAAAAAACGACTAAGTGCTTCATCATCAAGAACAGAAAGCTCTTTTTCATCAAGCCTACCCTCGTTATAGAGCCTTTTCTTTTCAGCAGAAACACTTTGCCCTGCCTTGGTAAAATCACAAAGCTCGAGGAATTTATGAATAGCGGTACCTCTATCTGCACCACTAAATGATTGTTTCAGGAAATCAGGCTTGGAATTTGCAAAATACTCGCGTTTTACAACCCTGACCTCTGTAGAAGATGCTGCTCTTTTAGCAAGTACACCCTGACAATCATAAGGGTATTCATAGCTTAACTTATCATTCAATTCGTTTAATAGCCTTTCATCAGGCAAAACATCTTTATTTATGTCATCAAAAACTTCTACAAACGCATAATCACCTTCTTTAAGGAAGGATACATCAACACCGAAAGAATCACCATCAAGGCTTTCAACGTTCAATTCGGCAATATCGCGAACTATTTCGGCATTTTTATGACGAGCAAAGGTTGTGAGTACCCATTCAGATATACTGTTTGCCTTATATACCGCGTAAGGATGCATTTTACCCGATTTATCACGCGAGAGCACATTGTTGAGCCTTACTCTTTTTGGCAGCTGTTTGCCTGAAATACTGCATATAAAGGTTAAATGCTCTTTAGCTCGGGTCATAGCAACGTATAGTACTCGTAGCTCTTCAGATGCACTACTGAGAAGAATTGCTTTCTCAGTTGCTGCAGAGGAAACTGTGTGATATTTGGTGAATTTATTATCATCACGAATTTTTAAGCCCATACCGGTTTCACGAGAGAGGGTAAGGTTATTATAACTATCCCTTTTATTAAAGCCCTTTGAGCAGTCAGCAACAATAACATAAGGGAATTCAAGACCCTTACTTTTATGTATTGACATAAATTGAACACCATCAGCACCAAGGCTATTACCGCTGTGCATAGATTTATTTTCAATTGCATTATCAA
>JAEIGA010008270.1_pt1 | contig 15756 bp, 5 predicted proteins | sample 9270691 | NCBI WGS metagenome assembly JAEIGA01 (sample SAMN17057246, study PRJNA624740) | gut metagenome | biome: biome; isolation source: fecal sample | host: Bos grunniens | place: China: Xizang | collected 2019
CATCATGAGTTATTTGAGTGTATAACATAATTGCTCCCTTTCCGTACTAAAGGGGGCACTTTTTTATATATTTACAAAATTAAAAAGTGCTCCACCTTTATTTTATCAAAGGCGTTGCACTTAATAATTCAATTTGGGAACCAATTGTAATTTTAAAAGTTATCTATTCATCTCAATTCCTAGTGAAAATGTCAAAAACAAATTAAGGTTTATTTTGTAAGAATGGAAGTGTAGCAATTTTTAAAGAAACTCAATTAGAGCTACATGCTAATTTGTTACACTTCCTTTATGTGCTTAAGTTACTACATATTAACATTAAAAGTTATTTATTTTATAAATAAAATATTTGAAAAAATAAATAATATAAATTATATTTTTATATAATATATATAAATAATATAGATTAAGTATGGTTTTTAAAAAAAATAATAAAACTAAGTTTTTAGTGAGCGGATTTTCAATATGTTCTATTTTAGGAATTTCACTTTTAGCTGCAAATTCCTTATTTTCTAGTTCTGATAATGTGTTAGCTCCTACTCCTAGATATTACAATAATGGGCGCAAAGTTGATGGCAAAAAAAATATTACAGTTGACCCTAATCAAAATTATGCTGCTAATGGTCTTTTATGAAGCTATCCTACTCCTAGATATAATCCAATTGAAATTACAGAGCTATATACATCAATTAACAATAACTTGTTATATGACTATGGTAAAAGTGGAGGTGCTGGTGGTGACGATTGAAAATATAAAATATATAATCATTCATATGATAAACTTGAATCTTATAAGCCAGATGAATATACTAATCCATTTTTAAATGAGTCTAAATATGGAGTTGAATTAGGACAAGATGGATCATTAAAATTTGTTAGAGAACCGGGTAAATGAAATGAGAACTATTATCTTCATCAAAATTTATGATTAGACAAATCAATTGGGCCAGTTATTGATAAAGAACGAGGTAATTATTTTGTAGTTACTGATCATGAACGTCCTATTCCTAATCAATATTCTATTAATAACGGAAACTATATAATTCCTAATTTTAGTGTTGACACTTATAGTACTGATGGGTTAATTAGAGGCAAAACAAAAAAAGGTGAACCAACAAACTATGGAGCATATGAAGCACAAAGAATTGATGGCTTAGAAATTAATGAAAAATCACTTAAAGCAAATGCAACAATAAAACTAAATGATTCAAAAAAAATGTATATTTTTCACCAAACACGTCTTCATAATTTTGAGTTAGATTATTATAAAAAATATATGAGTGGTTGAGAATTTCAGGTTACACAAGGTTCAGCTCCACAAGGACTTAATGTGGTAATCCAAAATGGTTCTAAAAATGCTGTATTTCGTTTAAGGGATATTAAAAGTGGTGGTGGGCCACAAAAAAAACAAGTAGGGTTAACAGGAAATAATCGATTACATAGTGGAAAAGGGAAACCTATAAAATTTTCTCCTTTAGGTCAAACACCGTCTCTTCTATTAGGTGCTATGTCTAATTTTCCTTATGAGCATTTGAACCTTGATGATGATGGTTCTTATCCACCTGGTATTGACCCCTCACCAACTTTAGATAATTTAATTACTTTTGGTTATTCATATGAAGATGCATCAAACAATGCTTGACAAAGATATCAAGTTGATGCACGTGTTAATCTGCCATTTTGATATTCAAGCATTGATGAAAAATGATATTTGATATTTGATAGCATCATTTTTCCCCCTGGTGAAGCATCACGTGATAACCTTTTCTGCAATTTTAAATTTGACTTTGAAAAAAATAAAAAAAATGAAATGAAAAATGTTTATCCATCTGAATGATTATCAGGTATTTTAAATAATGATTCTAAATATAATAATTGATTTACCTTAAGAGTAACATTCCCGGAAGAATATAAAAACAATTATGGTGTAGCCAATTGAACTACACCAGTAAATTGATGAAGATTTGTTCCAAAATATTCTATTTCTGCTGATGATTATAAAGGGACATTAAATATTAGTATGACTATTCCTACAATTATTGATCAAGAATATAACATTGGTGACAAAACTATTATTTCAGGACAAGGTAACAATGTTGGCCAACCTAAGAAATATTACGCAAGTAATAAAAACCCAGCTTGTATGCAAGATGTTTCTAATAGAACATATAATTTTATAATTGATGGATGAAGAAATTCTGTGACATCATTTAATGATATAAAATATATGTCATTTGATGATCAAATTCAATATTTAGCTTCTAATATAAATCAACTTACTCAAAATGAAATTATTTATTCTATTAGGAATAAATTTAGTAAAGGTAAGGATTATTTAAACAATTGAGAAGTATTAAATTTAGATCCAATTAAAGATTTATTCATTTCCTATATTAATAATAACTTAAGAACAGGACAGGCTACATACCGAGTCCAACTACGAAAATGAGTTGATAGCAATAAAAAACTACATCAAAATGATGATGGACCATACCAAGAATATGTTATTAACAATTTTTATAAAATTGCAGGTCGAACACAATTAAATAAAAGTGCTATTATAATTCCTAAAGAATTTAGTAATCTAAAAGTTGATGATATTTCAAATGACCAATTGCATGATTTGATTATTAAAATGCAAACTGCTGGTGTTAAAAACACAATAAAAACTAAATATACAGATACAACACAAGAAATTTTCACTAATTTAGGAGATTTATTAAATTATGAACCGGATTTTTTAGAAATACAACTTCAAAGTAAAGATTATCAAAACGGTATCATTAATTTGAAATTTAAATTATCTCATATTTATGACACTGACATTAATAATACTACATTTATAGATAAACGATTAGAGGGTACTATTGCTATTTGTGGTTTTAAAACTGATAACAATAATTCTATATATAGTTTAAATAGTTCAGCTATTTATGCTGATAAAAATGGAGTAGTTGTTGGCAATCCAACAATAGGTACAAATGTTATTGGAAATAATAATTCATTTACTTCTAACAATACATTTAAAAACAATAATTATATTATTTTAAGTCAACAATATATTCATTCACAAAATGCAAGAGCTGCATTAGTTTATGATCCTGATAGATCTAATAAGATTATAATTAAGCTATTTAATGCTAATAACCAAGAAATTAAAGAATATGTTTTTAATGCCCCAACTATAAATGTTAAGGTGCTTTCTAAAGATGAGAATCTTTATGCAAATGGTTATACTGAAATTACTAGTTATCTTGACAAATATAACCAGACAAGAAAAGATGATTTTTCATTATGTAATAATTCTAATGAATTGATTAATCGGGATGATTTTCTTCGTAATCCTAACAAATACTTTACTATCTCAGAAGTAGATGTGAATAATTATGGTAAAAAACAATCTTATCGTCCAATTAATGATTTATATTTAAGAGTTCCAGTTACCAACTCATTATATTGAAACCGAATGATTACATTCAATAATAGTAAAAATAATAATGTATTTTCAGATAAAATGTTAATTTTTAATCAAGGAATAGCAAATTATTATAGTGATTCAAGTAATCAAGTTGAATTATTTGGTAACAATCCAACTTTAATTATTGATTTTACTAAGAAAGATCCTGAAGTTAATACTCTTGATTATATGAATCTTGAGTTAAAGAATGAATTTATAGTTAGTGCTGCAACTCTTATGCAAAATATTGATGATCAAATTTACTATTCATTTGCATTTATTACAACTACAACTGGAACTGATAAAAATTCATATTTTAGGTTGTTTCGTTCAAATAGCGACTTTACAAGTTTTGATACAGATTTTAGCAAGAAAATTAATATTAATTTCTATCCAAAAGTAGTAGCTAATAATGGAAGTGTGTACAATCCATCACTTTATTATCAACCACCTGAATTTTATTTATCTAATGAGAATGGGAAATGAAGTATTTTCTTATTATCTGCTAAAACTAATGCTAAAATTGGTAAGACATTTGATTTAAGATACCAAATGTTTAAGAGTTCTGATATTACAAACAATGATTCTTCTCCATTAAAGCAATTAAACTTTATTGATCCTATTAGGAAACAAAATATAAAAGAGATAACTCCTTTCACAGAAAATGCATTGAATATGAATGGACCAATTTTAACTAATTATTCTTTTGCTAATAATATGAATAAATGAAATTTAACTTATGCTAACAAGAATACAAAACAATATTTTGCAATTAGTGTTGATTTAGCAAAACTATGTAGTAGTGATAGTACATCAATTGATCTAAATACTCAATCTATACTATCTAATAACGATTTTAATAGTGAAAATGATTGAGTTTATAGTTTAAAAGATGACATTAATAGCACATCTTTTTTAGCATTTGACCAAGCAAATACTAACTTTATTAATGTTGCTTCAAGTTCTAGTAGCATTAAAGTGGATGTTCCAAGTAATATGGCAAACATTGATCTATCTACAATAAATAATGAACAATTAAAGAGCATAATTACTAATGATGTTTTGAGAGCAAAATTAGTTAATTTAAATTATCAAAATTATTTATATTCAAATTATAGTTTTAACAACATTGTTGTAGATTATTTTAATGGTCGTGTATTTGCTAATTTAGTATTAGATTCAGCTTTTGATTTTAAGTTTGATAAGACCAATAAAATTAGTATCCCAGTTGTAATTGATAAATTTAAAAAACAAACAAAAGCTACTAATTTAAAATTAACAGATAAAGGTATTAATTATTTTGCTAATTTAGCTCCTTATGAAATTAAGGATAAAATTATTGAAATGGTTCAAAAAAACCAATTAAATCAATATTTTGAAATTTCTAATTATCCAGATAAATTAAATTATTTAGAAGAAGCATTATTAGGTTACAATACTAATGGCACTGATACTCAAAAAGCTATCAACCAAATAACATTTGATTATAATAATAAAAAAATTCATTTAGGTCTTAATTTGCAAAAAGGTTTCATTGAAGTAAATAATACAATTCAATTAACTAAAAATGTATCTATTTTTGTGGATATTGACTTACCAACAATGACAAGCCTAAATAACCTTGAATTAGATGCTACTAAGATTTTTGGCAGCAATGCTTCTAATTCATTAGCATCATCTTATAAAGATAAAATCATTAATGACCTATCTGGTAATGATGCTAGTAAATTAAAAACAGCTATTGTTAATGATAAAAATTTTGCTAATATAGGAATTAAACAAGATGATATTTTCTTGACTACAAATATACAATTTGATAATTCAAAGGGTGAATTATATGTTGTTGCTCAAATTCCAAAACTTCTAACCTTTGGTAGTAATTCAGATAATATTAGGGTAACTATTACAAAATTTAAACCAGTTGCTACTAGTATTCAAAAAAGAGTTGATCACAAAACTAATGTTGCTCCATCAAAATTACAAGCATATTTAAATGAAGATGTTGGACAAAAAGCTCTAGATTTTATTCAAGTTATTAATCCAGTTGAAGGTAATAATCCAACTAAAATTATTGCTGCTAATGTAATTGATTTTGATGATAATCTTGGAACAGCTACAGTTTCTTTTTCGGCTATTAATTTTTATGCTGGTGGTTTAAATCAACTTCCAAATGATGCTTCCCAATCAGGTACTTTAAATGCAACAATTGAATTTGAAAACTTATTTGGTAGTTCTGATTTCTTAACATCAATCAAGAAGAATATTGATGTTAGTTCAAATAACCAATATTCAAGCATGAATGCCCAAACCTTTGCTAATACAATTAATAAAAATAATGATTATGCTACGAATTTCTTGCATAATAATAATGCAATTAATAACGCAGCTGATAATACAACTTTTAAAGTATTATCTAGTAGTTTTGATAATAAAAATGGGGAAGTTAAATTAGTTTATCAATTAGATAAAGTAAAATTGAACAATGGCAATGATGAAAACAAAGATGTTACTTTTTCTACTACAGTTTCTGGCTTTAAACCAGTACTTGGTCCAACTTCATATAAATTAAAAGATAATTTACCTAATTGAACCTTTGAACAAGTTAAACAAGAAGTTGAATCAGACATTAACAATTTAAAGTTATTAATTGATATTAAAAATCCTGTTAATGATTTTAAATTTATTAAGCAAAAAATAGTGGAAAATAGTGATGGTTCTTATACAATTTATGCAATGGTTGATAAATACTATGCTAATGATCAAAATTATACAATGATTGAAAACCAAGAAATTTCTGTAACAATATCAAAAAACAATAATCAATATTTATTAAGAAGTCTAACTTTTAATACAAATAAAGATCAAACTCAAACTATTTCATCATTAACAAATAGTACAAGTAACAATGTTAATCATATTGCTTTAATTGGTGGGATCATATTCCTTATTTCATTAGGAACAATAATTTGTTATTTAATTTCTTATCAATTTAGAAAAAAAATTCAAAACAATAAGGAGTAGTGTTGGGTAATGAAAAAAAAACAAAAACAAATAATTACCCCAAGACAAGAAAAAATTTTAAAAAAAATAATTGAGGAATATACTGATACCGCCCAACCTATTAGTAGTCATCAATTAAAAGAAAAGTCATTCCAATCACTCTCATCAGCAACGATTAGAAATGATATGAGTATTCTTGAAGACTATGGATTGATTGTCAAAAATTATTCTTCTAGTGGTCGAATCCCTACTACCAAAGGATATCAATATTATAATGACTATTTAAATCATGATATTATTCCTGAAAATATTAAAATTCAAATTAATGATTTAATGTCAAAAAGGAATTTATCTATTGATGAAATTATTAAACAATCAGTTGATATTATTTCAAAGTATACTAGTTTAATGTCTGTGTCAACCAATAATTATCATAAGGATTTGTTAAAAAAAATTGATTTAATTGTTTTAAATGAAAATAGTGCATTATTTATCATTGTTACTTCTAGTGGTAATTTAATTAAAAAGGAAATTGATATTAATGATCCAACAAATATTGAGGATGTCAGCATTTGTGTTAATATTTTTAATGATCGTTTAGTAAATACACCTTTATCTGAGATTCAAGATAAACTAGATTTATTAAAAGAAATAATTAAAGGGAAAATTAAATCATATGAATATGTCATTCAAGAAATTGTTAATAAAATCTTTAAAGGAATTGATTGAGTAAATGTCCATGTTGGTAGAACTGAACAGGCATTAGTACATCCTGAATTTAGTGACATTAAAAAGTTAAAAAAATTATTAATATTATTAAATGATGTTTCAGTGTGAAAACAAATTGCTTTAAATAGACAGATTAATGGTAAAACATCAATTAATTTTAATGATAGTACTGGGATTGAAGACATTTCTATTGCTTCTACCAATATTGATTTAAAAACTTCATCTCATGAAATTTCTATGATAGGTCCTGAAAGGGTAACAAAAGCTAAAGCTAAAATTTTATTAGAATTTTTAAAAAAAGAAATTGAAAGGAATTATAAATAATGAAAAATATAGTTAGCAAAAAAGTTAAAAAATTATTAGCTAAGAATAAGCATGAAAAAATATATCCTATTGCTTTTTGCTTTTTCAGTTTTGTAACTTGACTTATTTTTAATTTAAACCCAGAACAATATAAAAATTTCCAAGAATTTTGAGAAACAAAAATTACTAATCATATTAATGCAGAAAATATTTTTAATGATATTAATCAACAAATTGAAAATAATAATATAAATTTAGATAAATATTTAAATCTAGCTGACAATCTAAAACTTAACAAAACTTTAACAATCATTTTTATTAATTATTTACAAGCAATTATTATTTATGCATCAATCAATAGTTTTAAATGTTTCATTGAAAAAGATTTTAAACTTGAAACTTATAATGACTCAGTCACTAAATTTTCATTTTATTTAAATAAGATGAGTGTTGTTAATAATCACATTAAAGAAATTTTTCCTTACAATTATGCTTGCATTATTGATTTTGCTAAAAATATTAAAAAGGAAGTTTTTGAAAAATAAATGTAGAAAATGAGTTTATTAAATAAATTAAAAGACTTTCATGATCTAAAAAATTTATCAAATAAAGAACTTAAAATTCTTTGTGAAGAAATTAGAAATAAAATTATTGATATTTCTAAAAAACAAGATATTCATTTATCTAGTAATTTAGGGATAGTTGAATTATCAACTATGATCTTAAAAGTGTTTAATATAGATAAAGATAAACTATTATATGACACCGGTCATCAAACATATGTTCATAAAATTTTAACTGGTAGAAAAGATAAAATAGATACTATTCGACAACCTAATGGCTTATGTGGTTTAATGAATATGAATGAGTCAAAATATGACCACTACTCTCCAGGACATTCAGGCAATATCTTATCAGTTATTAGTGGTATGTATATTAAAGATGCTAAAAAAAATAAAGATAGTAAGAAAAAGAAATTTTTGAATGATAGCAATTATATAGCTGTCATTGGAGATAGTGCCTTTGCTAATGGATTAAACTTTGAAGCATTAAATGATATCTCTTTTAATCAATTACCAATTATTATTATTTTAAATGATAATGAAATGAGTATTTCTAAATCTGTTGGTGCATTATCAAACACATTCAACAAAATTAAAGGTACTCATCTTTTTCATTTTATTGAAAAAAGTTGTCGTAAAATTTTTAATTACAATTGTTTCTATTTTGGATTATTTAAAACATTTAATTGATGTGAAAATAGAATTAGAGGCGCAAATTTCTTTGAAAACCTAGGTTACTATTATATTGGTCCTATTGATGGTCATAACATTAAACAATTAAATAAATTTTTATTACGAGCAAAATGATTTGCAAAGCAAGGTCCAGTTATATTACATGTTAAGACCAAAAAAGGCAAAGGATATCAACAAGCCGAAAATGATTTATGTGGGCATTTCCATTCTAGTAGTATTAAGCATCAAAAAACAATTGGGATGCATATGACTGATGCTTTAATTAAACTTATGAAAAAGGATACAAAAATCTATGTTATTAATCCTGCTATGACTTATGCTTCCAATTGTCAAGCAATTAGACAAATTTTTCCAAATAGATATTATGATGTTGGGATAAGTGAAGAGCATGCTATTTCTAAAGCAAGTGGCATGGCATTAGTTAATCTAAAACCATATTTATATTTTTATAGTACTTTCTTACAAAGAGGATATGATCAATTAATTCATGATATCTCTCGATTACATTTAAATTGTACATTATTAATAGATCGTTGTGATTTATCTGGTGCTGATGGTTCTAGTCATCATGGAATTTATGATGTTAATATGTTGAAAAGTATGGATAATGTCTTAATTTGTTCTGGAAGAAACATTAAGCAAGATATTGATTTATTGAATTTATCTCATAAATATCAAAGTGGTATCTTTGCTATTAGATATCCACGTTTAGAAATAGATTGTGAACTTGAAAAAGAACACACTATTATTTTAGGTAAATGAGAATGATTTGAAAAACACAAATCTAATATTGTTGTAATTAGTTATGGACCTTATTTTAATAAAATCATTAATGAAATTTATTTAAAAGATTCAGTTAATGTTGTTAATGCTATTTTTATAACAAAGTATCATCAAAGCGAAATTAAAAAAGTATTAAAAAAATATAAAAATATCATTATTTATGAAAGGATTTATGGAGATGGTTTAGCTAATGATTTTTTTAAGTTAGCCAATCAATTACAAACAAATAATAAAATTGTTTCTATGAATTATCAACAAATATTAGAAAACGGTTCAACTAATAGTTTAGATAAAATAGCAAAAATGACAATTGATGATATCAAACAAAAAATTAAGGAATTTAAAAAATAAATTATTTATTTTTAATGATTTCTTTTCATGAACGTGGATAAATTTTTGCACACTCTTTGATTTTTTTAAAATATAAAACATAATTTTGTTTATCTGTTTGGTAGTTTTCAATATTTTTCAATTCTAGACCTAAATCATTTAATAATCTATAGGCCTTAGTTAGTTCTTGCTGGTACTTAATAGATTTTGGTTCAATTATTAAACCATTTAACTTAGTATATGGACTAGAAATTTCTAATAGAATTTCTAAACTCGCAACAGCTCTTGATGTTACAATATCAAACTGTTGCTTCTGTTCTGATTGTATTTGCTCTGCTCGTTGGTGGTAAAAAGTAACATCTTGAAAACCTAAATGATCAACAAGCATTTGCATAAATTTTATTTTTTTAGCATTAGCTTCAATGATTGTTAGTTTCATTTGTGGGAAGACAATTTTTAAAGCAATTCCAGGAATACCACTTCCTGAACCAATATCTAGTATTTTTAAATGATTTAAATCCATGTTTGCAAATGGTAATAATGACTCTAAAAAGTAGTTTTGGTATATTTTAGAATCATCAATTAATCTAGTTAAATTAAATTTTTTGTTGTTTTCTAATAAAAATGAATAGTATTTTTCAAATAAAATAAACCTATTTTGTTCTCAAAGAGACCCAAATTTTTGACTTAAAATTGCATTAAATTCATCTTTTTTCATACTTTTACTTTCCTATTATATAGAGTAAAAAGCAAAAAAAACTCAAAAAAAATTGATATTTTTCCCTTTTTGTATATAATATATTAGTACTTTTTTACTTTTATTTTATAAATAAAAGGATAAAAAGTTGAATGTTCTTTGAAAACTAAATACAACCCGTCATTAAATAAGAGTTTGATCCTGGCTCAGGATTAACGCTGGCGGTATGCCTAATACATGCAAGTCAAACGGAGTAGCAATACTTAGTGGCGAACGGGTGAGTAACACGTATCCAATCTACCCTAAAGTTGGGGATAACTAGTTGAAAAATTAGCTAATACCGAATGTGAACATCATTATGGCATCAGAAGATGTTTAAAGTTGCGTTTGCAACGCTTTTGGATGAGGGTGCGGCGTATTAGATAGTTGGTGAGGTAATGGCTCACCAAGTCGATGATGCGTAGGTGTACTGAGAGGTAGAACACCCACAATGGGACTGAGACACGGCCCATACTCCTACGGGAGGCAGCAGTAGGGAATCTTTCACAATGGGCGAAAGCCTGATGGAGCAATACCGCGTGGATGATGAAGGTCTTATAGATTGTAAAATCCTTTTATTTGGGAAGAATGGCTAGATTAGGAAATGTTTCTAGTTTGACTGTACCATTTGAATAAGTATCGGCTAACTATGTGCCAGCAGCCGCGGTAATACATAGGATGCAAGCGTTATCCGGATTTACTGGGCGTAAAACGAGCGCGGGCGGATTTACAAGTCTGGTGTTAAATGCAGTAGCTTAACTATTGTCTGCATTGGAAACTGTAAATCTAGAGTGTAGTAGAGAGTAATGGAACTCCATGTGGAGCGGTGGAATGCGTAGATATATGGAAGAACACTAGAGGCGAAGGCGATTACTTGGACTATTACTGACGCTTAGGCTCGAAAGTGTGGGGAGCAAATAGGATTAGATACCCTAGTAGTCCACACCGTAAACGATGGTTATTAAATGTCAGCACATGAGTGTTGGTGTTGTCGCTAACGCATTAAATAACCTGCCTGGGTAGTACATTCGCAAGAATGAAACTCAAACGGAATTGACGGGGACCTGCACAAGTGGTGGAGCATGTTGCTTAATTTGACAATACACGTAAAACCTTACCTAGATTTGACATCCTTGGCAAAGCTATAGAAATATAGTGGAGGTTAACCGAGTGACAGGTGGTGCATGGTTGTCGTCAGCTCGTGTCGTGAGATGTTGGGTTAAGTCCCGCAACGAGCGCAACCCCTATTGTTAGTTACTTTATCTAGCGAGACTGCTGCTGCAAAGCAGAGGAAGGTGGGGACGACGTCAAATCATCATGCCCCTTATATCTAGGGCCGCAAACGTGCTACAATGGTCGGTACAAAATGTTGCTACTTAGTAATAAGATGCGAATCATAAAAGCCGATCTCAGTTCGGATAGAGGGCTGCAATTCGTCCTCTTGAAGTTGGAATCACTAGTAATCGCGAATCAGACATGTCGCGGTGAATACGTTCCCAGGTCTTGTACACACCGCCCGTCAAACTATGGAAACCGATAATATCTAAAACCGTATTGCTAACCTCGGAGGCGTATGTCTAGGGTAGGATTGGTAACTGGAGTTAAGTCGTAACAAGGTATCCCTACGAGAACGTGGGGATGGATCACCTCCTTTCTACGGAGTAAATTTATTTTACATTCGTACATTTATGTGTACATTTTTAAAAATCTTAAAAATTTAAAATCACGAAAAAATTTTTAAGTCGGTTTGTATTTAGTTTTGAGAGATACATTCTCTCCATCACTATTTATGGTGATGAGATAGATCTTTGAAAATTAAATATTATCAACAATCTTTCTAGTCATCTACTTTTAGATAATCTAAGAGTAGATAACAATTACAAAATAGAATAGGATTTATAATAAGTTACTAAGAGCTTATGGTGAATGCCTTGGGACTAGTAGGCGAAGAAGGACGTGTAAATCTGCGATAAGCATCGGGAAGCCGATAAGGGGCGATGATCCGGTGATCTCCGAATGGGAAAACCCAATATATAGAGATATATATTATTATTAACTGAATTCATAGGTTAATAAAGCGATACCTGGTGAAGTGAAACATCTCAGTAGCCAGAGGAAAAGAAAACGAAGTGATTCCCTCAGTAGTGGCGAGCGAAAGGGGAACAGGCCAAACCGAGTTGCGACTCGGGGTTGTAGGACTGTAATGTGGAATTAGATTAGATAGCAGAAGTGGTTGGGAAGCCACACCAGAGAATGTGATAGTCACGTATGCGAAATTTAATTTATACCTAGCAGTATCCTGAGTACGGCGAAACACGTGAAATTTTGTCGGAATCTACCCAGACCATTGGGTAAGCCTAAATACTAACTAGTCACCGATAGCGCATAGTACTGTGAAGGAACGGTGAAAAGAACCCAGAGATGGGAGTGAAATAGAACCTGAAACCATAAGCTTACAAGGTGTTAGAGCACATTAATGTGTGATAGCGTGCCTTTTGAAGTATGAGCCAGCGAGTTATTGTTGCAAGCAAGGTTAAATTGTAGAGATGAAGCCGTAGAGAAATCGAGTCTTAATAAGGCAAATAGTTTGTAGCAATAGACGCGAAACGGGATGATCTAACCATGGGCAGGTTGAAGGTGAAGTAACATTTACTGGAGGACCGAACCCACTTTCGTTGAAATGACAGGGGATGACCTGTGGTTAGCGGTGAAATTCCAATCGAATTCCGTGATAGCTCGTTCTCGCCGAAATATTTTTAGGAATAGCGTTAGATTATGATGTTGTGGAGGTAAAGCACTGAATTTACAATGGCGGCACCTAGCTGTACTGAGTAAAATCAAACTCTGAATGCCATAACATTTACTCTAGCAGTCAGACAGTGAGGGATAAGCTTCATTGTCGCGAGGGAAACAGCCCAGACCGTTGGTTAAGGTCCCTAATATACACTAAGTGGAAAACGATGTTGAGATTCACAGACAGCAAGGATGTTGGCTCAGAAGCAGCCACCGTTTAAAGAGTGCGTAACAGCTCACTTGTCGAGAGTCTCTGCGCGGAAGATGTAACGGGGCTAAGTGTATAACCGAAACTACGGATGCATTTGCATGGTAGGCGAGCGTTGTAATGAGGGCGAAGGTAGACTGTGAAGACTACTGGACTAATTACAAGTGAGAATGCTGGCGTGAGTAACGAATGAGAGTGAGAATCTCTCAAGCCGATTGACTAAGGTTTCCTGGGCCAGGGTCGTCCTCCCAGGGTTAGTCGGATCCTAAGGCAAGGCTGAAAAGCGTAGTCGATGGAAAACAGGTTAATATTCCTGTACCTACGTAATAAGTGATGGAGTGACGGAGAAGGTTAATAGGTGCCGGTTATCGGATTCCGGTTCAAGTGTTGAGTTTTGTGAGTTGGCAAATCCGCTCACTTTAAGGATAAGACACAATAACGAGTGACACCTTCGGGCAGTAGCGAAGACCTATACATCATGCTTCCAAGAAAAGCTTCTAACATTATTATTAAGTAGTCCGTACCGAGAACGAACACACGTGGTCAAGGAGAGAATCCTAAGGCTAGCGAGTTAATTATGTTTAAGGAACTCTGCAAATTAATCCTGTACGTTCGCAATAAGGGATGCTCACTTTAAAAGGTGAGCCGCAGTGAATAGCGAGGGGGGACTGTTTATCAAAAACACAGCTCTATGCAAAATCGTAAGATGAAATATATGGGGTGACACCTGCCCAATGCTGTAAGGTTAAAGAAGCTTGTTAGAGGTAACTCGAAGCTCGCGACTGAAGCCCCAGTGAATGGCGGCCGTAACTATAACGGTCCTAAGGTAGCGAAATTCCTTGTCGGGTAAATTCCGTCCCGCTTGAATGGTGTAACCATCTCTTGACTGTCTCGAACATAAACTCGGTGAAATCCTGGTGAGGGTGAAGACGCCCTCTTGGCGTGATTGGACGGAAAGACCCCATGAAGCTTTACTGTAACTTAATATTGAGAATTTATCCAATTTGTAGAGCATAGGTAGGAGACTTTGAAGTGGTTTCGCTAGGAACTATGGAGTCAAACAGTGGAATACTACCCTTGTTGTATGAATTCTCTAACTTGTAATTGTGAATCCAGTTAGAGGACAGTGTTAGGCGGGCAGTTTGACTGGGGCGGTCGCCTCCCAAAAGGTAACGGAGGCGCGCAAAGGTACCCTCAGCATGGTTGGAAATCATGTAGAGAGTGTAATGGTATAAGGGTGCTTGACTGCGAGACTTACACGTCGAGCAGGTAGGAAACTAGGTCATAGTGATCCGGTGGTTCTGAATGGAAAGACCATCGCTCAACGGATAAAAGCTACTCTGGGGATAACAGGCTGATAGTGCCCAAGAGTTCATATCGACGGCACTGTTTGGCACCTCGATGTCGACTCATCTCATCCTGGAGCTGAAGCAGGTTCCAAGGGTTCGGCTGTTCGCCGATTAAAGAGATACGTGAGTTGGGTTCAAACCGTCGTGAGACAGGTTGGTCCCTATCTGTCATGCCCGTAGGAAGATTGAGAAGATCTGCTCCTAGTACGAGAGGACCGGAGTGGAGATACCTCTTGTGGTCCTGTTGTCGCGCCAGCGGCACAGCAGGGTAGCAACGTATCGAATGGATAAACGCTGAAAGCATCTAAGCGTGAAACCAACTTCAAGATTAATCTTCCCTCCCTTTTGGGGTAAGAATCGTTGTAGACTACGACGTTGATAGGTCAAGTGTGTAAGCATGGTGACATGTTTAGCTGATTGATACTAATAATTCGAGGACTTATATAAATCCTTTTTTTGTTCTAATAAAAAGAATGTTGCAAAGTATTTAATTTTTCAAAAATCTATTATTTTGTGTGGTGACGATATCATAGTGGAAATACCCGTTCCCATCCCGAACACGGAAGTCAAGCACTATAGAGCCGAAGGTAGCGAAAAAGTGAGAATAGGACATTGCCACGCAAAGAAAAACAAAAAGCAAGTGAGATGATTAAAATCACTTGCTTTTTTTATTAAATAGAGTGTTTGAGATAAATTGCCCAGAAATGGGGAAGATATGGGACAATGACATAGACCATCACAGGTCGCACTGATAATTAAAAAAATACAGCTTGACACTCCACTTAAACAACTATATGAGTTTGAGTGAGATATGG
>JAEIGA010008271.1_pt1 | contig 15755 bp, 14 predicted proteins | sample 9270691 | NCBI WGS metagenome assembly JAEIGA01 (sample SAMN17057246, study PRJNA624740) | gut metagenome | biome: biome; isolation source: fecal sample | host: Bos grunniens | place: China: Xizang | collected 2019
CATAACTTCACGAGCACCGTCTACAAGAAAAATTTCATTTTCAAGGTCTTTGTCCCATAAGTCATTCCAACTATCAAAAGTCCTACCATCTAACATCTTTGGATTGTAAACGATACCTACAGTACCCCAGAAATAGGGAATGGAGTATTTATTGCCTGGATCGAACGATAAATCCAGAAAACGCTCATCAATGTATTGCAGGTTAGGAATCAGACTATGATCGATTTCCATAAGCAAGTCATCATCCACCATCTTTTGAATAGCATATTCAGAAGGGACAACAACATCATAATGAGTGCCACCCTGATTGATTTTTGCAATCATCGCTTCATTGGAATCAAAAGTTGAATAAATGACCTTATAGCCCGTTTCTTCTTCAAACTTTGCAACTAAATCTTCATCTATATAATCTCCCCAATTATACACAGAGATCGTTTTATCTCCTGAGTATCCTTCTGAAGCATTCAATTCTTTAATCCAAAATAACAGAGCAAAAGAAACTACAAATACAGCAATAAAGGCTCTCGTCAATTGTTTCATTTTTTTACACTCGCTCCTTTCACTCGATTATTGCGTTGATTAATAAAGTAATAACCAATTACGATAACCATTGTAAACAAGAAGAGCAAAGTCGATAACGCATTAATTTCTAGTGACACACCACGGCGTGCCAGTGAGTAAATTTCTACAGACAAAGTTGAAAACCCATTACCTGTCACGAAGAACGTTACTGCAAAATCATCTAGTGAATAAGTTAAAGCCATAAAAAAGCCAGCAAATATACCTGGAGTGATATATGGAATAATGACTTTGCGCACCACATTAAGCCTACTTGCTCCCAAGTCCAAGGCTGCATCAACTAAGGTCGGGCTCATCTCCTGTAGTTTTGGCAATACCATGATAACTACAATCGGAATACCAAACGCAATGTGTGAAAGCAGTACAGAAATGAATCCAAGTTTTACACCAATCATCGTAAATAATATTAAGAATGAAGCACCGATAATAACATCCGGGCTGACAATCAAAACATTATTTAAAGATAACATAGTGTTTTTGGCACGTTTACTTTTCACATACATAATCGACAATGCACCTAAAACTCCAATGATGGTCGCAATAGCTGCCGAAAGCAAGGCAATTACAATCGTATTCAAGACTATAATAAATAGTCGTGTATCTTGCATGACTTCCTTATAATAGTCTAGTGTGAAACCCTCAAATCCCGACATTGTTCCACCACTGTTAAAGGAATAAAAAATCAAATAGAAAATCGGCGCATATAAAATGATGAAGACAATTGATAAATATATCGTCGAAAGCTTATTATTTCTTTTCACTTCTCGTACCTCGCTTTCGATTTCCTGTAAGTCCCATGATGATAAACATCGTAATAATTAAGAATACTGCAATTGTCGAACCCATTCCCCAATCCTCTGTGATTAAGAAGTGCTGCTCAATAGCCGTCCCGAGTGTAATAACTCGATTTCCTGCAATAAGACGCGTAAGCATAAATAGTGACAATGCAGGTATGAACACAGTTTGGCAACCCGCCTTCACTCCATCAAGCGTTAATGGGAATATAACACGGGAAAACGTCGTCCAGCTTGAAGCACCTAAGTCATTTGATGCATCGACAAGCGAAGGGTTTAATTTCTCCAACGCATTAAAAATCGGTAAAATCATAAACGGTATAAAGATATAAACAGATACAAATACAAAACTGAAATCTGTAAACAGCAGCTGCTTTTCTCCGCCCATCACGGACAAAAAGGCATTAACAGGACCATGGGTACTGAAGATTCCCATGAATGCGTAAGCCTTCAGCAATAAATTAATCCACGAAGGTACAATAATCAATAATAGCCAAAGTTGCTTATGCTTCGTCTTTGTCAGCAAGTACGCTGCCGGATATGCAACAAGTAAAGTAAATGCGGTAATTAAGAAAGCATACCAAAAGGAGCTCAACGTCATCTTCAAATAAATTGGCGTAAAGAACTTCTGGTAATTCACTAATGAAAAATTACCTTCAATATCAATAAAAGAAAAATATGCGACTAATACAATTGGTGCGATAACAAATAGGAGCATCCATAAATAATATGGAATGGCATATAATTTTTTGCTATTCTTCATGTTCTGCCTCTTCATACGCCTCTAAGCGCGCATCAAATTCTTCCTCTGTTTCACCAGGAACCATAACATGGATTGCTTCTGGATCGAAGTACAAGCCGATTTCTTCCCCTACTGTCGCTTTCTTTGTGGAATGCACTAGCCATTCATTACCGTCTTCATCGTAGCAAGAAATCTCATAATGTACACCTCGGAACAGCTGTGTATCGGCTTTCACTCGAAGCTTCCCTTGTTCAGGAGCAACAATCTCCAAGTCCTCAGGTCGGATGACAATTTCAACTACTGCATTCGGTTTTAATCCACCGTCAACACATTCAAACTGCTTCCCTGTAAATTCAACTACATAATCCTCAATCATACGACCTTTAACAATATTAGACTCACCAATAAAGTCTGCGACGAAGCGATTGACTGGCTCATCATAAATATCTAATGGTGTACCACTTTGTTCGATATTACCGTTATTTAAAACAAATATCTCATCACTCATCGCTAATGCTTCTTCTTGGTCATGCGTAACAAAAATAAAGGTAATACCAAGACGACGCTGTAATTCACGAAGCTCATACTGCATTTCTGTACGCAGCTTTAAGTCTAACGCAGATAAAGGCTCATCCAATAGGATTACTTCCGGCTCATTTACAATAGCTCTTGCAATAGCAACACGTTGACGCTGTCCACCAGACATATCCGTAATCTCACGATTTTCATAGCCAGCCAAGTTAACAAAGCGAAGAGCTTCCTTCACCTTTATATCTATTTCATTATTTTTCATTTTTTTAATTCGAAGTCCGAATGCCACATTTTCATATACATTTAAATGCGGAAAAAGTGCATAATCCTGGAACACCGTATTTACTTGACGTTTATTTGCCGGGATTTCATTCACAAGCTGATTATTTATATAAATGCTTCCCTTAGTCGGACTGATAAATCCAGCAATTAGACGCAGAATCGTCGTCTTTCCACAGCCTGAAGGACCAAGCAACGTATAAAATTTACCTCTTTCAATTTCGAAGCTGACATTATTCAAGACTGCCGGGTCATCATCATATTGTTGTGTAACACCTTCAAATCGAATTATCGTTTGTTCTGTCATTTTCTTCTCCTTTTCACGGCTTTCCCCATGAGCATTATTAATTAATTGTTATAAATAAGAATCTGTTGCTACCAATAAAAGCTGAGAAATCCCTTTATGTCCATTTATAATTTGATGCTGATCAGATGCGCTAAAATAAATGGACTCACCTTCTTTTGCATAGTATTCTCTTTTTCCCAAAATTACTTTTATCTTTCCTTTTAAAACATAACCAAATGTCTCGGATAATGAAGGTTCGAAAATTTTAAACTCTCCATCTTCCTCAAATGTGATAATAATTGGTTCCATTTCTTTTTCATTCGATTCAGGTACTAGCCATTGAATTTGGTAACCACGCTCTTCATCTGCAAAATCTGTCTGATCCTCCTCACCATATACAACTTTTTGTACACGGTCTTCTTCATTAAAGAATTCCTTTGGTGAGCAACCAAGTACCTCTAATATGTTAAAAAAGGTTTCAATAGATGGTGAACTTAAGTCTCGTTCGAGCTGCGATATGTAACCTTTACTCAAATCTGTTCGTTCTCCCAACTCTTCCTGAGTCAAACCTTTCTTCAAGCGCAAGTTCTTAATTTTCTTTCCGATTTGCATGATTATTTAACCTCAATCGTGTTTAATATCAGTAAACTCCCAATAAATAAAGTTTAATACCACCTTACTCAGAGTTTACTTATAACATTAGATATTATACAAGTTTTACATGAAACTGCAAGAAAAAAATCTGCAATTTTGTATTTTTTTCTGCATACCACCAAACCACCGCCTTTTTGATAAATCACAACTAAAAAAAACTCTATATTGACTATTTAAAGGTCATTTCCAATAAATCGCTCAATCTTTTCTATATTATTCTCTAAAAAGCCCTAACATAATGGCTTTTCACTGCCTTATTAAAGAACAAATTCTCAAGTTCCCTGTATAGTGCTGCATTAGACTAGAACTCTTACTGACGAGAGTCCAGCAACACTTAAATCTAGTACTATCCCATACTAGCAGGCCGATTTCGATATTCTAAACAACAAAAAGGCCTCTGCAAAGTCATTGAATGACTTTGCAGAGGCTCTCTACATTATTTTAACTCAGTTAAAATTTCTTCAATTTTAGCAAGCTCCGATTTTAAGCCGCCACCACCCAGGTACCAAAGCGCACCATCTAAGTAAACGATCTTTCCGTTTTTATAAGCAGTTGTTTGTTTAATAATGTCGTTTTCAAAATCTTTCTCGATATTAGATGCTCCACCAGTAGCTGCTGTACGGTCAATGACGAACAGTGCTTGTGGGTTGAATTCAAGAACCGCTTCATAACTGAAGTTAGAACCGTGTGAAGAAGATTCAATATCTTCTGTTACAGGAGTGAATCCATATACATCATAGATATATCCGAAACGTGAGTTTGTTGAGAAACCAGATAATTTTCCTTCATTATACATAGATACAAGGATATTATCATAGCTTCCAGCAAGTGCTTTCACTTCTTCAAGAGCTATATCAAATTTAGCAAGCTCAGCTGCTGCTTCCTCTTCTTTGTCGAATAGTTGAGCAGCAATGTCAACTGAAGCTTTAAATGTATTCCAATAGTCATCTTGTGTAGCACCAACGAACACTACAGGAGCGATTTCTTTTAACTCTTCATAGAATGAAGATTGACGACCAGAAATGAAAATTACGTCTGGGTCCATCTCAGCGATATCTTCAAGTAATGGTCCTTTTAATGAACCAGCATTTCCGTACTCATCACCTGCATATTTAGCGATGTTTTCAGGGAAGTTACCTTTCGCTACACCAACAATTCCTTCTACCCCAAGAGTGTCTAGTGTATCTAGGAAGCCATAATCAAATACGACGATTTTTTCAGGCATTTTTTCAAATGTTACATCTTCATAAACAATTGTACCTTTTTCTTCATTTTCAGTTGATGCCACTGTTGACTTGATTGTCATAGGGTATGCAGATTCCTCAGTACCTGCTGCTGTTTTAGTTTCTGCTTTTTCTTCTTTCTCTGGTTCACTTGATGAATTATCTGAACCACAAGCCGCTAGTACAACAACTAACGCCAAAAGTAACGTGAATAATTTCCAATTCTTCATTTCTTTCCCTCTCCCTTTAAATTGAATTAAAATATACACAAATGCGACAACCGTTCTGTTCCTGTACAGGAATATGCATATCGTAAACATCCCGGAGTGCATCTGAAGTAATGATTTCATGTGTCGGGCCATTCTTGACGACCTTACCATCTTTTAAGGCGACGATACGATCGGAATAAACCGACGCAAAGTTAATATCGTGCAGGACGATAATAACGGTTTTTCCAAGCTCATCAACGAGCTTGCGCAAAATCTTCATAATCTGAACGGAATGCTTCATATCCAAATTGTTTAATGGCTCATCAAGCAGTACATAGTCCGTGTCCTGCGCAATAACCATTGCGATGAAGGCGCGTTGTTTTTGTCCACCTGATAATTCATCCAGGAACTTATCCTGCATATCTGTCAGATTCATATATTCAATGGCCTGTTCAACGAATTTCTCATCCTCGGCTGTCAAACGACCTTTTGAGTACGGATAACGACCAAAGGACACAAGCTCACGTATTGTCAAACGAACATTAATGTAGTTCGACTGCTTTAGTATGGAAACTCGCTTAGCAAAATCATCAGAACGCCATTTATTCACGTTATTTTTATCAAGTAAAACCTCACCTGTATCCGCATTCAATAAGCGACTGACCATCGATAGCAATGTAGATTTACCTGCACCATTGGGACCGATAAACGATGTAATTGTTCCTGGTTCAATGGTTACAGTTACATCCTCCACGACAGGCTTTTTACCAAATCTCTTCGTTAATCCTTTGATTTCAATCATCTTGCAGCCCTACTTTCTTTTAGTAGTAGATAAATAAAGTAAATACCACCGATGAAATTAATGATTACGCTCAATGTCGTATTTAATTCAAAAATATGTTCTACTAAGAATTGTCCGCCGACAATGGCGATTACACTAATCAATCCTGCACCCAATATTAATAAGGAGTGCTTATAGGTCGACAAATACTGATACGACAGGTTGGCAACAATCAATCCCAAGAAGGTAATTGGCCCAACAAGAGCCGTTGATGTTGCGATGAGAATAGACGACAAAATTAAAATATTCATTACCATGCGGTCATAATTGATTCCTAGATTAATAGCATTTTCCCGCCCCAGTGACATAACATCTAGTTGCCCCATAATGCGGAAGCCATATAAAAACGCAATTGCTAAAATACCTATTGAAATATAAAGTAAGTCCGCATTTACATTTGAGAAACTTGCAAATAGTTTCGCTTGTAAGCTTAAATATTCTACTGGATCAATCAGCACCTGTAAAAAGGATACAAAGCTTCCCAGCAATGTCCCTAAAATCATTCCAATTAACAACATTAAATAAATCGGATACTTATCTGCCCGGAACAAGACTCGGTAGAGCAGCAGCGCAAATAATATCATTGCTGCCATAGACAGACCAAAATTCAAATATTTATTCAGCACCCAAATCGATAATGAACCAGCAAAGAAGAAAATAAAGGTTTGAACTACCTCATACATCGAGTCAAGCCCCATTACCGATGGTGTTAAAATACGATTTCTTGTAATCGTTTGGAATACGACTGTCGAGTAAGCAATCGCAAATCCGGTGACAACCATAGCACCGACACGAATCATTCGTTTCGGAAAAGCATAATCAAAGCCACCTTTAATATCATAAAATCCATATAGCAAAATGCATATTACCGCCAATACTGCCAAAATAATGATTTTTGTACTATTTCGCATATGCTCTCCCCCTAAATAACATAATTAAGAAGATTGCACTGCCGATTACTGCCACGGTCACATTAACCGGAATTTCGTACGGATGCACCACGATGCGCCCCAAAATATCACATATAAGCAAGAATACAACTCCCATTACTGCTGTATGCGGAATCGTTTTACGCAAGTTATCACCTAAATAAAGTGATACAATATTCGGAACAATCAAACCAAGGAACGGAATGACACCGACTGTTAAGACAACCGTAGTAGCGATAATTGCTACTAAGATTAAGCCTATATTCAAAACGAATTTGTAACTTAGCCCCAAGTTTTTCGCAAAATCTTCTCCCATACCAGCAACTGTGAACTTATTGGCATACATATACGCCAAGATAACTGCCGGAATACTCACGTAAAGCAGTTCATAGCGCCCCGCGATAATAAGAGTGAAGCTCCCCATAAAGAAGGACGAAATATTTTGAATAATATCAGCCTCATAAGCAAAGAATGTCGTAATTGATGACAAAATATTGCCGTACATAATACCGATTAATGGTACAAAAATAACATCCTTAAATTTAATTCGATCCAGGATTTGCATAAAGAGCATTGTGCCCAACAACGCAGCTGCGAAACTGAAGATTACCTGTTGCGTATACGTTACATTCGTAAAAAACAACATGGAAATCATAATCCCTAATTTAGCTGCGTCCAATGTCCCCGCAGTTGTAGGAGATACGAATTTATTCCGACTTAAGCTTTGCATAATCAAGCCGGCTATGCTCATCCCTGCCCCCGCTAAAATAATAGCGATTAAACGAGGTACCCTGCTTATTAAGAAAATTTGCGTTTTTGTTGAATCCCAATCAAGCAAATCAGCTACTGTGATATCAATAGCACCTATAAAAAGTGATACAAACGACAGAACTATAGCTGCAACCACTAATATCCATAATCTCATATGTAGTCCTCGTATAGTGTTTATTCTCAATATGAGATCATTTAGTTAATCATCAAATTGAGTGATTGTTATATCCAAACACTCCAACAATTTGGAGTGAAATGTTTTGCTATCCAGCTAAAAACTTACAATGATAATGATAATGATTATCATTACTGTTTGTCAACCATTTTATCTTTTTAACTTAAAATAATTAATTTCCAAAATATTTGACAAGCTATTATATTATCTTCTTTCTATATAGCTCAGAAAAGAAAAACAGATACAATCAAACCATTATCTCTATAAATCCTACTTTTTCATCAGGGAAGAAAGGCATGCGTATTGCGCTTATCACTGTCCTATTAGTGCCTTTCATATATGCAGCCATAATGCTGACAGCATCATGGGGCCCTTACGATAATCTCGCAAATCTTCCTGTAGCTGTTGTCAATGAAGACAAAGGAGCAATTTCAGGCTCTGATCCCATTAATGCTGGAGAGGATTTAGTTGCTCAACTAAAAGAAAGCATGTCTCTAGGCTTTGAATTTGTTAGTAAGGAAAAAGCCCAGCAAGGATTAGAAGAATTGAAGTATTATATGGTGATTGAAATTCCTGAAGACTTTTCAGAGAATATCACTACTGTTCTTACTGCAAATCCTACACTCCCTGAATTGAAGTATACTAAAAATGAAGGTTTGCACTTCATGGCCTCCCAAGTAACCAATACTGCTACGAACCAAATTCGTGAGCAGTTGGCAGCAAAAATCTCTCAAACTTACGCAGAAAATCTATTCTCACAATTAAATGAAATCGCTTCCGGTTTTGAAGAAGGAGCAGCAGGTTCGAGCCAAATCAACGAGGGTGCTACCCAGCTTAAAGAAGGTACGAGCACTATCCTTGAATCTTTGCAAACGAAAGCAACTGACATCGATAGGCTTGCATCTGGATCACTACAAGCTAAGAGCGGTACAGACCAACTATTAAGTGCTTTAAGAAATGGAAGCGCTAACGTAAACAAATTGGCAGCTGGATCTAGAGAATTAGCCGTGGGTTCTGGCACTCTGGCTAATGGTGCCAAATCACTGGCTAACGGAGCTGGCACTTTTGCCGCTGGAGCAGATACATTTGCTAATGGAGCAAGTTCATATGCTGCAGGCACAAAAGATTTCAGTGCTGGGGCAAGTCAATTTGCAGTGGGCGCTAACCAATTTGCAGCTGGTTCTCAGCAAGTAGCTGCCGGAGCCAATTCTCTAAAGGCTGGAGCTGACCAAGTACTCGATGGACTAAAATCAGCTCAATCTGGCAGTCAAACATTATCTTCTGCCCTTGATCAGCTAGTGCCAGGCAGTAAACAAGTAGCTGGAGGAGTTGGTGCATTATCTAATGGTGCAGGACAACTTTCTGCAGGGGCTAATCAGTTGGCAGCCGGACTTCAACAACTAGCTCAACATCCTGCATTAGCGGGTAATCCTCAAGTAACAGCCTTGGTAGAAGGCAGTAGTAATCTAGCAGCTCAACTGAACAACTTGTCAACACAGTCCCAAACATTATTGTCTGGTGCTAATCAGGTTGCTGGGGGGTTAGAACAGGCTTCACCAGGTTCCAAAGCATTAACGGAAGGCTTAAATCAACTAGTTGCCGGTCAAACAAGTCTATCTCAAGGTGCTGCTCAATTAGCTGCCGGATCAAATGCATTACAGTCTGGAGCATCTCAATTAGGCAGTGCTGCTTCTCAATTACAAAATGGTGCCAATGGCTTAAGTGCTGGAACAAATCAGCTAGCTGCAGGAGCAACTCAGCTTAAACCTGGGGCAGCACAATTGAATGCAGGTGCAGGACAATTAACTTCAGGTGCTGATACACTCTCAGCCGGAGCTAATGCGGTTGCAAATGGAAACGCTTCCCTAAACAACTCTTGGGGTACACTTACAAGTTCAGTTGCTACACTTAATAGCGGTCTAACTCAAATTAGCGATGGAAATCAAACAGTGAAGGAAGGATGGACTACCTTGACTGACGGTGTTCAACAGGTTGATGATGGCATCGGACAAATTGAAGACGGCAGTGGAGAGTTAGCTTCTGGTCTTCAAGGCGGAGCTGAACAAGTTGGCGCCATTCAAGTGAATGATGCTAATATTGCACAATTCGCATCTCCTGTAGCACTTGTCGGAGATACAATCAATGAATTTCCGCTTTATCGATACGCAAATGCTCCATACGTTCTATCATTAGGATTATTTGTTGGCGTGCTTATCCTGACATTATTTATGGATCTGCGCAGACCAGAGGAGCATACCGGCTCTGTAATCGTATGGTACGGTATACAATTTGCTAAAATGGCGGGATTTGCAAGTATACAAGCCGTGATTATGAGTGTATTCTCACTGCTCTTCCTCGACATCGGGGCTTGGAATAGTACCCTTCTTGTATTGTTTTCCATTATCGCCAGCATTTCCTTCCTTGCTATCGCATTCTTCTTAGTTTCTATTGCAGGTAACATTGGACGGTTCATTGCAGTTACTTTCCTGGTTCTTCAGCTTTCAACGACAGGCTCTAGCTTACCTGTTGACATGTTGCCGGAAGGCTTGCGCAACTTGAGTAGCTTCCTGCCGATGCGTTACTCTATTGATGGCTTTAGAGGCTTGATATCATTGAATGATACTGGCTTTGCTTGGAGTAGTATTTTAACTCTATTTATCTTCTTCTTCATTGCAGTCTTATTGATTGCTACCAGTGCCTTACTTCTAAAGAAAAACACAACAAAGAACAGCACTACTTTTGAAGCATAGAAAGCACGTGGAGCTGCCCAAAGTCATTGACTGATTTTGAGTAGCCCCTACTTATTTTTTTATAAATAATTGAAACACAACATGATTCATCTTTATTTTTAAACCTTACTATTGCTCATTACTTTCTCTGGTGTTTTTATTAGTTCAATAAAAATAAAAATAGCTGTCAAGATGTGCATAATCATACCGACAATCGGAATCCAACCAATACATGAAGACACGATTCCAAAGATATTACCATAAGCATATTCACCTTGCCGATAACTAAAAACGACTGTAATTATATGCAAGATCAAGAGCACCACCAATGGCGTCCAAGACATGCTTATTATAATCGAACCACCAAGTATCGGAATTCCGAAGAAAGCCTCTAAACCTCCGCTAGTCCACTTTAATAACCTCACTGTTTCAGGATTCATTTTCATCCACCTCTCTTAGAAACGTTTGTTGAAAAACCTCACACTTACTATTTAACTCGTTCAAAGAACATTGAAACGTTAATTACTGAAATTGTTTTAGATTCATTTTCTTTAATTCTTCACCTACTAAAGGAATTCATTAGGAGAATAAACAATGGTTAAAATCAGTGTGTGAAATTAGAGACTACGTCGAATCTTCTACCACGATGACAATTTATTTGCTTATAATATGCGAAAAAGGACATCTCATCTGTCATTGAATGACTTTTGAGATGTCCTTCTCATTTGTTTAAATTCATCAAACTTTAAAGTCCACTAAAAAATGGGGTGACTAGCTTCAGCACCTCAGCACCTAATGTACTTCACTCTCCCTACCTACAATCAACATCGATCTGTGGAATTACCAGCTAGAATGGATGCACTATGTACTGTGGCAAGTGTTACGAGTCTCATTCGGAGAGCCTCAGTACGGTGCGAAATGAGATACTTCCACCTTTGAAATGTAGGACAAGCCGTACTTTATTCAACCATCCTAAAATTGCGAGGTGAAATCTTACGCTATAAATATGTGCTCTTTGTACTTGAATACATCTTTCCAAAAGGAAAAAGTAGAGATAACAACGTGGAAATTAATGAGAAGATTGGCCATTTAATCATTCAGGATTCATTCGGTCTAAGTCTTCCAATCGGCTCAATCATCGGCTTTCCCCCGGAATTATTCTTTTTCTTTTCTTCAGCCCAATACTTCAAAGTCCAATAAACAACTACTAAAGGCAGAAACCATGCACCAATAAATAACAATTGAAGAATAAGAACAAACACTTGACCTTCCATTTAATCACCTTCCATTTTTTACTATTTATATCCATTTTATGTCTAAATTGTGAACTTTGCAAGCGTTTTCAACAAAAATAGAGAAAATAGTTTATATCCACTCCATGATATGCTTTGCAATAAGCTAATAAGAAAGTATTTCCGAGTAAAAAAGAGCTGTCTCTCAAAATGGATAAAACCATTCCAGAGAGACAGCTCTTTTGACTTCCAATCAAATTCTGACCTCATCTTCTGCTAGACAGTCGCAATATTAAATTCCCGACTCTTTTCATTTGTTCCTTATCGAACATTTCGTCAAACTCGAGTCTGCGAGAGCCATATTGAATGTATAGTCCCTTTTCCAGAATACCATCTTGAAACCATGATACATTAACAATCGTTTGATAACGGAACTTATGTAAATTATGAAGGTTCCGATCAATAAAAAAGACTCGTTTATTTGTTACAAATAAATAGCCGTTAAATTCCCGCTTGCTTGATTTATCGAATTCACAGCCAATGAATGTTAAGCCATACTCCCCACTCTCAAATACTCGTTGTTCGACTGCTTTAAAAAATCTCCGCTTTCTTCTTACTTCATTGTATTCATAAGTTGTGTAATTCAACTCGTCAATTTTTACAACTTTCTGCAAGATGGCCATTACTTCTTGTTTTTCTTGTTCCTTTTTTTCTTGTGCTATTCGCGCCTGCTCCTGTTTTTTTGCTTCATATTCTTGCTTTTTGCGTGCCCAAAGCTCTTCCCTCTTTTGACTTCGCAACTCTATTTTTCGCTCAACTTCCTCTGGAGACAAATTTTTAGATGTAGCTTTTATAAAGAGAGAATCTAATTTATTTATAAGCATTTCCATAAAACTCATCGGTGCTCCTCCTTATAATTGTGTGTATAGTTTCACCTAAAATATACTCCTTCATCCCTTTATTTCATAGCCAAATGGCCTCTGAAAAATCACTCAGAGACCCTTTGCTTATTCAACATAAATCATTTTTTTCGTCATGCCACCATCAATAACCATATTCGTTCCTGTGATGAAATCATTATTCTCGTCTGTCAGAAAGAGGCAAGCTCTTGCGATATCCCCTGGTTTGCCTACTCTCTTAGAAAAATGCTGTTCATGATCTTCAATCGTTAACATGGAGTAATCACCGGTTTCAATCCATCCGGGAGAAATGGCATTTACGGTAATACGATCCTCAGCAAGAGAAGCAGCTAACGCATGAGTTAAGGAAACAATCCCTCCCTTTGATGCAGCATACAACTCCGTATAAGGCTCGGACATCAAGTATCGAGTGGAAGCAATGTTCACAATTGCACCGCCTCTCTCATTTTTCTTCATATACTTAGCTACTTCTCGAGATGCTAAAAACACACTTCGTAAATTCGTATTTAATACATCATCCCATTCTTCCACTGTTATATCGTAAGGCGATTTCCTTAACATCTTTCCAGCATTGTTAACAAGGATATCTATGCGTCCATATGTATGCATCGTTTGCTCCATTAAACGACTGAGATCACTAGGATTTCTAACATCTGTCTTTAAGAACAATACATCTTGTAAATCCTCTGCTGACTTCTCCTTAATATCAGCAATAACAACGTTAAATCCCTTATTCATATATTCCAAAGCAATTGCTTGACCAATTCCTTGAGCCGCCCCAGTTATGATCACAACTTTTTTTTCATTATCCATTTCGATTCCTCCATTCGATTACTATCTATATTATATTTGTATCTCATTATTTTTCTTTATCCACGATATAATTTATTTTACTTATTTTCTTTCCGTTCTTTTTAGAATTAATTCCACTACGTTCCTCCAAAACGTTAAACCAGAGCCTTCAAACAATCGTTTGATTGAAGGCTGTAGCAAAACTATTTTGAAGTTGTGAATCTGTACTTTTTAAAATTTCAAAACTTTTTGTATACCATCATCTTATTACTTGTACGGACATCTAGGTTAAAGATATAATTGAACTATCACGTTACAGTTTGGAGGAGTGTACAATGGGAACGAGAAACTAAGAATCGGAGAATTAGCAGCCATAACAAACGTTTCAAAGAGAACAATTGATTACTATACGAATTTTGGATTATTAAAAGCACATCGTACACCTTCTAACTACAGATATTACGAACGTGAGGCAATTGAAAAGATTAAATTAATCAAAGAATTAAAGAATAATAACTTATCACTTGAAGATATAAATAAAATTTTCAATAAAGCTAATCAGGATGAGAAAGATATCGGCACTTTACACACCAAGCTAAAAGTTTTAGAAAAAGATGTTTCTGAAATTTTAGAAATCATCCAAAGAAACAAGCTTGATAAAAATGAGATCATCAATAAGCATATCTCGCACGAAAGTGTAACCTTGCTACAATCACTCCTTCTATTGCTTCTATAATAAAACATTTAAACATACAGGAGGTGGACGCCTTACTTATGTAAGGCTGAAATTGGACATATTTAATTTAGTGTTAGTTGTAATATTAATTGCTTTAACAGGTTTCTTTGTGGCTACAGAATTTGCGATTGTAAAAGTCAGACCGACAAGAATTAATCAATTAGTTGAAGAAGGAAGACGCGGAGCGAAAGCAGCAAAACATGTCACTACCCATTTGGATGAATATTTATCCGCCTGCCAGCTTGGTATTACCGTTACGGCTTTAGGATTAGGTTGGTTAGGTGAACCTACGGTTGAAAAGATGCTTTCTCCACTTTTAGCAGACTTTAATCTACCTGATGGAACATCTCACTTTATTTCATTCATTGTTGCGTTATTGATTATGACGTACCTGCACGTTGTTTTTGGAGAATTGGCACCTAAAACGGTTGCCATTCAAAAAGCAGAAACCGTTACATTATTATTCGCCCCACCAATTATGTGGTTCTATCGTCTTATGTACCCATTCATTTGGTTATTGAACGGTTCAGCTCGACTATTACTTTCTTTATTCGGACTTAAATCTGCTTCAGAGTTTGAGGAAACTCACTCCGAAGAGGAACTGCGCATGATTATGTCTGATAGCTACAAAAGCGGAGAAATTAATAAAACTGAATTAACATATGTAAATAATATTTTTGAATTCGATAATCGTGTTGCTAAAGAAATTATGGTACCGCGTACTTCGATTCAAACAATCAATTTAGATGCGACATTAGAGGAAATCATGGATTTGATTCATGATGAAAAGTATACGCGCTATCCAATTATTGAAGGTGATAAGGATCACATTATCGGTTTAATCAATATGAAGGATATATTAAGTGCTCAACGTAAGTTCGGCCCACAAGACCAGCCACTTCCCCAAATCATGAAACCGATTATCAGCATTATTGAAACGATACCAATTAATGAGTTACTTTTAAAAATGCAAAAAGAACGTACTCATATGGCTATTCTTTTTGATGAATACGGTGGCACCTCCGGATTAGTGACGGTTGAAGATATTTTGGAAGAGATTGTTGGAGAAATCCAAGACGAATATGATGCAGACGAAATTTCAGAAGTTCGTAAAATTGCTGAAGACCACTATCTATTCAATAGCAAGGTACTAGTATCTGAAATTAACGATATTCTTGGGACACATCTTTCCGACGAAGAAATAGATACGTTCGGCGGTTGGATTTTCACGCAAAACTATGAAGTCACAGTCGGTGATTCGATTGAAGTAGAAGGCTATAACTTTACAATCAAAGAAATGGAAGGCCATCAAATTATGTTCATAGAAGTAACG
>JAEIGA010008272.1_pt1 | contig 15754 bp, 16 predicted proteins | sample 9270691 | NCBI WGS metagenome assembly JAEIGA01 (sample SAMN17057246, study PRJNA624740) | gut metagenome | biome: biome; isolation source: fecal sample | host: Bos grunniens | place: China: Xizang | collected 2019
TGCCCATGACGCCGTCATGTTTGCACCTCACTGCGCTGACGCTTGTAGTCAAGACACGCTCGCTTCGACAACACTCTGCCAACCATCCGAAACTTTTTTCCGTCGGTCTTTCAACCTACGGTTTTGGTGCTGCCCATGACGCCGTCATGTTTGCACCTCACTGCGCTGACGCTTGTAGTCAAGACACGCTCGCTTCGACAACACTCTGCCAACCATCCGAAACTTTTTTTCCGTCAACGGCGGTTATTGTACATTATTTTTTTCGTATTGCAAACACAAAAATTAAAAATCCGCATAAAAACATTATACCTGACAATAATTGCCCCATCGTCAATCCCCACGATGTCAGAAATCCAATCTGGGCGTCTGGCGCACGGAACAATTCACAAAACATGCGAAACATCGCATACAACATTCCCATTATACCGCCCAACGCACCCGGATATTTGCGCAAATTTGTATATCTGTACAGACAATTCATGATAACAAATAACAGTACACCTTCGGTAGCGGCTTCGTATAATGGGCTTGGGTGGCGAGGAATTGAAGTATCGCCATTAAACACCACCGCCCATGGCACATCAGTTGCGCGCCCCATTACTTCACGGTTAATAAAGTTCGCAATACGACCAAAAAACAGCCCAACTGGCGCAACCACAGACATAATATCCAATATACACCACGGGTTTATCTTACGACGATGCGCAAATACCCATGTTGCAACAATCACACCAACAAGCCCCCCATGAAAACTCATTCCGCCGTGCCAAACCGCAAATATTTCAAGCGGATGTGTTATAAAATAACCTAAATCATAGAACAATACATACCCAAGACGACCACCAAGTATCACCCCCAGCACAACCGCAGTTAATAAATCATCCATCTGCGCCTTGTCCAGATTAATCATACTGGTACGAGATGCCGTCAAACGACGAAACAGCCAATACCCGACAACAAATGCCGCAACATACGCCAATGCGTACCAACGCACATCCAACCCAAACACAGAAAACGCAACCGGCGATATTGGATTCAATGTTATTGACATTTGTATCCTCCCCCTTTTTTGGATATAATTATCGTGTACGAACGGCCCTGCTTAATGTTCCTTGAATCAAAGCAATGCGTTCTTGCAATGATTTTAATTCACGTTGTTGCGCCTTGGATAATTGTGGCAATTCGGTTAATTTCTGAATTTCCGCATTCATCTTGTCAAGCTTGGTTTGCAACGCATCTAATGTTGCGTTATGTTCAGCACGTTGATTTAACAACGCACGATTGTTATGACGGTCTTGACTGTTTTCATGTTTGCTGTGATATACAGAGCCACTGTATGGTTTTATCATATTATTTCACCAAAAGTTCTTTTTGTTTTGTAATTGTTGATGTTATCGTCGCAATCAATTCGTTTCTCTTTTGAATAGAAGCCTGTAATTCTGCAATACGATTTTTATTGTTTAATTTTGTTGCACGTTCCAGTGCCTGGGTATCATCAGTCAAATTGCGTTTCATTTTTTCAAGTTTTACCTCTAAAACTTCAATCAACGCCTGTTTTTTGATTGCAGACCGGGTATCAATCTTTGCCCCCTTTGCACGAACATGATGCGCAACCAATGTTTGATAATGTGTTGCCATAAAATAATCCTTTTCGTCTTGAATTTGTGTTCGCATTGTATTATATATTTGGTAAATAACAAGGAGAAAAAGCATGGCAAGAAAATCATTGCAATCCCCTATTAAAAACACAACAGGCGGGATTGATTTGTATCTGAAACGCATATTTGCATTGATGTTTGGTGCTGTTGGATTGACCGCAGTGGCGGCATATATGACAATTTGGGGTGGCGGATTACAGTATTTGATTAACTTTCATACCGGCGGTATGTCTGGGTTATATTATGTACTATTGTTTGGTGGCTTGGCATTATCAATATGGGCCCAGGTCCGTGTTTTCAGCATGAAACCAACACATGCAATTTTATTGTTGGGGTTATATGCAATTATAATCGGGGTGACAATGACACCGTTAATTGCGGTCGCATTGGCGGTTAATCCATCATCGATACTGATGGCGTTTATCATCGCAGCAATAATGTTCGCATGTATGGCAATGTTTGGATACAAAACAATCAAAGACCTGTCTTTTATGGGCGTATTTTTGTTTATGGGTATGATTGGGCTAATCTTGGTCGGATTGTTATCATTTATATGGCCGGCAATGCTGGGCGGGACATTTGGCACAATCGTCAGTTTTATTGGCGTGCTTATATTCGCACTGTTTACCGCATACGATATGCAGACATTAAAGCGTGCATACACACTTATTGGCGACGACAGACAGAGAAATCAATTGGCGATACTTGGGGCGTTACATTTGTATATTTCATTTGTCGCAATGTTCCAATATTTGTTAAGTCTGCTTAATCGTGACTAAGAAATTAACCAAAAAAAATTAAAGTATAGGAGAAAGTAAAAATGACATATAAAATTGATCCAAATAAATGTATTGGTTGTCACACATGTATGGGAATGTGTCCAGTAATGGCGATTTCAACCGGTCCAGATGGCAAATGCGTTATTGACCCAAGCAAATGTATTTCTTGCGGAACATGCGCATCAATTTGCCCAGTTGGCGCAATCGCACCAGATGCAAAATAATAAAGCAAAAAAAAGAACCGCCATTTGGCGGTTCTTTTTTTTAATATTCACGAACATGTTCATGTTCATGTTCGCGCTCACCAATGGTTCGCGACTTGATTGCATCACGCACGATTGGATTTATTGTCTGGGGCAAACGACGAACCGCAGGCTTGCTTGCAAACTCGGCAATTTTGGCACGCAACATTTCTGCCCCGTCTTGGATTTTGGCATTCGCATCATCTTGCCATGCAGAAAACTTGTCTGATGGACAACGGATTGTGTCATTTGCGTGAATGGACGACACAATTTGCACATGCCATTTTCGACGATGCGCAAATGTCGCAGTTCGTGCATAATTGGTCGCAGGATTGTTTTCCATAAATGAAAAAACATATTCCCGAACCGTATCCAATGCACCAGACCACGCATTGCCCAATGTGCCACCAGCCAGCCAATTATGCAGCGACAATCCAGAAAACATCAAATCAATTGCACTATCAATTTGTGCCTTGTCCGTGTCAGATAATTGACTTTTTATAAAGGCGTCCGCACTTTGTCCGCCCAATATCGCCAATGTTTTTTCAAATTCCATATCCATCAGATACTTCCTTGGTTATAACTATTATGCTGCACGATGTTGCATTGCACCATTGATTGCAAAAATGTTTATCTGACGCGTAATCTGGAAACGCATTTTTGCATCAGCCAACGCAACTTTTTCTGCCCCGGTACGCAACGCATCAGATTTACGAACATCGATTTGTGGTGCAACATATTCACGTTTTTTCATTTCTGTGGACTTTGCCAATTCTGATGGAATTTCCGTTTTGATTGGCGATGGGTTCGCAGGTTTTGCCGTGCTTTGATTTGTCTTGCCAGTTGTTGCCAGCTCTGACGACTTTGCCAATTCCGATGGGATTTCCGTTTTGATTGGCGATGGGTTCGCAGGTTTTGCCGTGCTTTGATTTGTCTTGCCAGTTGTTGCCAGCTCTGGCGACTTTGCCAATTCTGATGGAATTTCCGTTTTGATTGGCGTTGGATTCGCAGGTTTTGCCGTGCTTTGGTTTGTCTTGCCAGTTGTCGGCATTTCCACAGGCCGAGCCGATGGTTGCGCCACAGGTTCTACTTTGTTGCCAGATGCAACCTGTTCTTTGGCAACCTGATTCTGGGATTTTTCAATCATTTCTGTATGAGATTTATACTGGGCCATAATCAGATTGATAACATCCATTGCACGTTTTACCATCATTTCACCATGAGCACGCATCTTTTTTATATAGTCGCTATCTGGACGAATATTATTTTCATTATCTTGATGTGTCATAATAATGCGAGACCAGTACTTTTTATGCCCATCATAGACAGCCTTTAAATATTTCGCCACCGGATTTTTGGTGTTGTGTGTTTGACCAAATGCCGCACACTGGCCCAACGACTTTTGCCAGGCACGTCCCAACGACATATTATTTGTCCAATTTATCCATGAAAATCCAGAGAATAATTCAAGATACGCATCAACCAATTTTTTACGCATGTCTTTGTCAATTATCTTGGCAGTTTTTGCATCCACTTTGATAACAAATACATTTTGGTTTTCTGCGGTGTTTGTTTGTACTTTCATATCGAACTCCTTTGTTTAAAATCGAAGTTCTGTGAGTTCCCCCACAGCAACTATATATAGGTCACATTCAATATATGTCAAGTCCCCGTATAAAAAATTTTTTTTTGACACGGGCGCCAATATAATGCAACAATGAATTTGTTCTTATCACAACAACATGCTGTTGCCAAGAATGGGCGGTATGGGTAAGAACCCGCATCTTGCCAATAATGGGGGTGCGGCATTCATCGAACAACAAGGAGTTAAAAGATGAAAAAAACTTTAAGTGCAGCAGTTGCATTGTCCGTATTGGGCGCACCTGCGATTGCGGCAAACCTGGAAAACCCACTGTATATGCCAAAACAGGGCACAGTGTATTCCAAAACATCTGCAGGAGTTATGTACAAAGTCGCAGATGATTCTTTCGCGATGCAAAGAAAGGGCGCAGATGGCGCAACAGAATTCCCAATTTGGCGTGTCCAAGAAGAATTGGGTTATGGTATCCTGGACAATCTGGAATTGTATGGTAAATTCGGATACACACACGATGGTGACATTGACCGCAAGGGGATGCACCTGGGACGTGCCGGTTTGAAATACCGTGCCTTTGAAACGACAGATGGCTTTGTGTGGGATGTTTACGCAGACGCACAGTTGGGTGGTATCAGTGCAATGTCTGGCGCATACACCGACAAAGGTTTTAATTACGATAATTATTCAAATGGTCGCTGGGGCTTCCATGTTGGTACACAAGTTGGTAAAACATGGTCTAAATTCAGCTTGGCTGGGTTTGCAGAAGTTTTGCGCACATTTGGTAACGATAACAATGAAATTGATGTGACGCAGTTTCATGTTGCAAAAATTGGTGGTGCGCCAATCACAGCGTTGGGCTTCCCAGATGAAATTTCTGTTGATTTGAAATCTGCAACAGAAGTTAATGCAGGGTTAAAAGCATTTTATCAGTTGAATGATCGCTGGTCATTTGGCTTTGGCTTTACATTCAAACATCATTCAGACAATGGTGTAGAAGGTTTTGCATCTGAATTGGGTGCAGTTGATACTGCGTTGGCGACAAAAGTTGCTGTTGCTGGTCTGATGGCTGCTGGGGTGTCACAAGAACAAGCTGTAGCATCTGTTCAGGCAAAGCCTGAGTTGGTTGCGACTGCTGGTGCGACAGCCCAAGAGCAAGTTCTGAATGGCTTGTTGTCAGAAGTTAAAGATATGGAAGACGGCTTTGACGAATATGTTGTTGCCTTGTCTGCTGCATATCAGATGACAGACAGCACACAGGTTGCTGTATATGGCGAATATACATTCGACGAAGCACACAAACTGTCCCAAAATGGCACAGATGTTAAGGCTGAATTGGGTGTTCGCTTGAATGTTCAGTTCTAAAAACATAGAACAAAAAATAAAAAACTAACATATATTGGACAATTCCCCGGGCAACCGGGGATTTTTGTTTTGGAATAAAAAATATTTTTCATCTGTTCACAAATGCTTGCGCAGGCAACGGTTTATGTGATATAATAATCCCAAAGGAATATGGAAAGGAATGAAAAAGCCTAGTTTTTCTGCCGTTTTGATGGCAATGATGTTAGGACTGCCTGGGGCGGTCGGTGCTGCATACCCTGTGTATCCACAGCAATCAATGAACGGTCAGATGCCTTATTTACCGTCACCAAACAGCCGTGTTATATCTACGGCGGGTGCATATAATGCAAACGCTGGGTACAATATGCCATATAATTCTGTGGCAGCGGCCCAGCCAACACGTGTGACCGGGGCATTGCCACGGGTTGGATCGTCACAGACAAATGCCGGACGCCAATATTATCAGCCGGCAGATTATGATCGCTTGGCCGATAGTGGACTGTATGTTGGGTTGTCTGTGGGGTATACCGCATCACTGATGGGTGCAATGAGTTCAGATTATAGCGGCGAAACAGATGCATATACCGTACCGGGCGCATTCCAAGATGCAGATTTTGCATCCGATACCGTTATCCCATTACAGGTTTCTGTGGGGGCGGCAATCAACAATGATATTCGTGTAGACTTTTCTTATTTGCGTTATTCTAATTTGTCGTATCCAAAGACAGTTCAGACATCTGATGGTGCCGGTGGCTATGTGCCTGCCCAGGTTGATGGTGGTGCCATTACATCTAACACCACAATGTTAAATATTTATTACAATGTTGATTCGTTTACGGGATATTTGGCCGGGGGTTCTTTGCGCCCATATGTTGGTGCCGGCGTTGGTATTTCGCTGAATACAATTGCAGACTATGTGGTTTATGATAACACTTTCTATTCTGTAAAAGATCCGGCGTATGCAGGTGCAGGTCAGTTGACTGGCGTGTCCGACATTTATGCATATCACAATGGCGGAACTTCTGAACAGTTGGCATTTATGTTAGAAGGTGGCCTTACCACGGAAATGCAAGGCGGAATCAAATTAGATTTCTTTGTTAGATATGCCAATCTGGGTAAAGTAAAAACATCAGGTAGCATTGTTCTTAGCCAGGTTGAATGGCTGGGCGATGGGGCTGGCGGCGAATACGAAGCACCATACGACAGTGTGTTCCACTATACCAACTGGTACGAAAGCGGCCGATTGGGTATGGTTGATATGGGTGTCAGATTAAGATTACAATTCTAGGTACACAAATGCCATAATCGTATGCGGCATTGTGCGTTTATATATGGACGAGAGAGATTATGAAAAAAACAAATCTGGGGTTTTATGGTTCTTTGATTGCGATGATGTGTATCGTACCATCTGTGTCGCAATCGGCAATTCGTGTTGATAACTTATCACGCACCAAGGCCGCCGACTATCAGAAAGTTGCCGCAGCACAGCAACAACCAATAAATGCCGCATACGCACAATCAGGCGCAGATGTTGGTCCACGTCTGACAACTCAACAAGAAACAGCCGCCCCAGAAACTGAAAGTTCTGTTTCCGAAGAATGTACTGCAATATATCCAGACGGACTGTTTGAAAACGCAACGCCAACAATTGGAATAAATGCTGGCGGAAAAGAAACATGTACTGCGGTTATTGAAATGCGTGCATATGGTGCCGGCGAAAACGGCAGCGATTTGGTTGTGGCGCACGCAAACCTGGCCGCAGGCGATAGTGACATATGTAATATATCTAATTTCCCAGAGTCGTCATGGTTGGATGCCGCCGGTCAAGTAGAATTCCCGGGCGACCGAGAACCAACGGTGAACGATGTAATCCAGGTCATGAACCAAGAACAAAAGCAACACGCAGGGTTTAAAATTGCAAGCATGGCATTGGTCGGCGCATTAGGTGGTAATGTGACAGGTGAAAACGACCCAGGTAAAGACGGTCTTTTGGGAATCAGTAAGGACAAGCTTATTCATACTGCAATTGGTGCCGCAGGTGGTGCCGCAATTGGTGCAGGCAGCGCATATTCCGGCAAGGTTGCCGGCGATATGATTTTATCAACCGGGGTTAATGCTGCCGCAGGTGCAGCAATTGGGAATATGATTTCCGAAGGCAACGAAAAATTGCGCATTACAGGATGCGAAATCCCAGAAAAAAAGTCAAGCGATAGCGGTGATGATGAAACCACTTCGTATAGAAGAATAAAGGGTTGCTTGTGGGGAACATTGGTAAAAACAAAGATTCTGTGCCTTAATGGCAAAAATAGTGACTGCATCAAAGATGATAAACCGGTAGCAGACACTGAAATTTATGCATCGGCATTCTATAACATCGTCACCGAAGATACATATCTGTGTAAAAAGGAAGACGGTGGCACTTATTCAGAATGTACTGCCATGGAATTATATGACGTTAAACTGGATGCGTATCCAGGCAAAAACCTGACCGATGTTGCCAAAGAACAATTTGCTGCGATACATAATACGCCTAAAAACGCTTTCTATTTGGACGAAAAGGCAAAAACATTCTCTACAAATGCAAGTGTGGCAGATGATCAAAAATGGGCAAAAATTAGTTCTGCCGGGATTCCCACAGGCACTCATCAGCCTGCATTTATCATAGATGTAGAAGACAAGCCATTTGGATACAAGCAGTCAGAATTTGAGGATTTTAAGAAAAAAAATAAGCTGAATACGAAAAACCCAGAGTTTATTTTGTATGGCAGAAATTCGGACGGCAAGGGATTTAAGTTGACGGAATCATATAAGTTGGAAGATTTCCGCCCGGTATATAATGATACCGACGACGGTCAGTTGATTGACTTTGGCAACAAGGCCCGTCTGAAAAGCACTTTAATTGGTGCGGGCACAGGGGCGGCAATGGGCGCATTTACCGCATACCAAGGTGCACAAAACGACATCCAGGAACGTTGGGTCACAGAGGTGCGCAGGTATAAGGATTCATTACAAAAATTCTATTGCATAACCGGCAAACGCTTTTTGTCGCAATATAATGACCCATTTGTCATACCGGCCCCAGCAACACCTGAGACAGCCGAACAATAAAAAAATCCCCAATTGGGGATTTTTTTTATTATATCAAATTATATTAGCTTTATTTTTACAATGCGATCTGGATTTTCAACATGTCCATTGTTCATTTCGTCGCCACGTTTAATCTTATCTACAAATTCCATACCTTCAATCACACGTCCCCACAGGGTATATTTACCATCCAAGAATGTGCAATCATCAAAACAAATGAAGAATTGAGAATCAGCCGAATTAACCGATGCAGCACGAGCCATTCCAACAGACCCACGCACAAATGATTCATGCGAAAATTCCGCAGGAATTTTAACACCACTGCCCCCACATCCATCCCCACGTGGACATCCCGATTGTGCCATAAAGCCATCAATCACACGATGAAATGTTAGACCATCATAGAATCCAGACTTTACCAATTCTGTGATACGCGCAACATGTTTTGGCGCAAGTTCCGGCAACATTTCAATAACAACATCACCTGATTCTAGTGTCATTTTTATTTTTTTAGACATTTTGATCTTCTCCCCTGTTAAAAATATTTTCTAAATGTTGTTTCAGCTGAGCTATCCTGAATTCTAATGCAGACCTGCCCACCCGCAGAAAAATCTGTTTTGGGTCCACATCAATATTACTTGGATCTTCTGGCAACTTTATTTTTAGCACTTTGGACAGATCTGCATCTTTAAGCCCCAATCTATCTACACCCGAAAAATCGAGCTCGCCGTGCAATCCCGTGCTTTCTTCTAAATAGATAGAACGTGCATCTTTATTAAAATCTACAGACACTTTTGATAGATCTGACCTTCTAAGAGTTATGTTTGACACTCTTGAAAGCGGTAATACCCCATGCAAACCTTGTACATTTTCCAAATATATACTATCAGCATATGGATTAATCGATATATCCGCTTTTGAAAGATCAACATCACATAATTCAATACCCCTCCAACCACCCAGGTTGAATTTGCCACGCATGCCCTTTATATTTGTAAGACAGATCTGCTGGCCATATGGCGATAATAAAACCTCAGACACATTAGACAAATCAACACTCTGCACAGTAACGAGTTTACTATCGCGCAAATCCAGACGCTGTACATTTAATTTTTTAATGTCTGACAACGAAACACGTAATGCCGCACAAGGCATTATTACATCCACCAACTGCGATGCATCCACACCCGATAAATCAAGCAATTGAACATCGGATAAATTTACTACCCCGCGCAATGGTACAAATGTATCCAACATTTGAATTTGTGATGCACTGGGATTCAATTTAATGTCACCTACTTGAGACATATCTACATCACTTAATCTTAACTCATCAACAGCACTGAAATCAATCTTGCCACGCAGTGACAACCCTGTGTTTTCAGTCATTTGAATTTTAGAGGCATGTGGATTGAAACGCACATCGGTCACACGTGCCATATCATTATCTTTCACGATAGCAACATCTACATTCGATAAATCCAAAACACCGTCCACACCCCACTGTGACAGTTCACTCATATATACAGACGACGATGCCGGATTTATCTTTATACTTTTTTTCGTATCAGAAGAAACACAAGATAAACTTATATCATCCACACCACTAAAATCGACCACATCCTGGCCAGCAGACGGAATATGTGAAACTGCATGTAGGTTAATACTTTTGGCATTCGGATTAAATTTTATTTCCGAAACTTGCGATAAATCTGCATTTTGCAATGTCAGTTCTTTTACATTACTAAAATCCAGCACCCCACGTGCTTTTGCCATCTTTGGTAAATAAATAAATTCTGCATCTGGAATATTTATATTTACCAGTTCGCCATCTTCTACGGTTAATATCCGCCTTGTGTCCGCAACGATATCATAACCGCCCTGTGGATTTTTTGTGATTTGAATTTTCTTGTCCAAAATGGCTTGTTGCAAGGTTTTTATGAACCTTTGTGTTTCAACTGGGGTTTCAGAACCCTGATGCGCAATATCTATTATCTTTTTATTCTTTATATCAAACAACAGTCCGCCACCAAGCATAATTTCTGTTCGTTTATCAATTTCACAAATATGCCCATCTTTGACATAAAAATCACTGCCACAATAAACATTATTTATTTCATCACAATATTTACATATCTGGCCGTTAACTAAAACGAAACCATTTGGCAAAGATTCTTTTTGCGAAGAAAAATCGACATCAAAGTGATGCTTTATCGCATCTGAAAGACCAGGAATAATATTATCTGGATTGGAGTTTAATGTGTTATCAGGATTTTCAACCGTGTGATTATATCTGTTTTTGATACTAATAAAACCGCCGGTTTTCAAAACCTGGATTGATATAACTGATGTACCATATTCATCTTCGCGCGTGGGTTTTCTTGAACGTTTAATCTTGGCAACATCTTTGCGCACGGCATTTATTATGAAATATTTTTTAAAACGTGCTGGATCACGAAATGTGCATAACTCTTCACCAGGCGCATAATATTTTTTTATCGCATTTTGCTTTTCCAATGTATCTGCAACATATGCATCATACCCCGCACGAGCCAACAATTCAATTGGATCTTGGTGTACACCCTGCTCTACAATTTTAACACCTTTTAAAGACATCAAATATCGCATTATCGGTTCTGCATTACGACCGGCATATTTAACAATTTTATCCAAATCTGGAATATCGAAAATGCCGTTATCATAGTTGCGAATTGCCTTGGCAAAACGTTCGCCGTTTTGTTTTTTGATGATTTCGTACATAGTTTTGGCCATAATACATTTCCTTTTATCGTATGTATTATATCAAAAAAATCCCCGTTTTGGGGATTTTTTATTGGCGATTTTTCGGTTTATAAGCCAAGACATACGGGACAAATTTATCGGCATGCTTGTCCCCCAGACATATGCGCGGAATCAAAATCGAATTACCCATTCCGGCCGCCATTTTTTCAACGACTTCACCATTCTTGGCATTTATCAATTTTTCTAATTTTACCGACACAGAATCCATCGTTCCTGGCAAGATAAATGTAATTTCATCGCCCGTACGGGTTTCATTACGTAATTCAAATGTAATATTTTCATCGTCCACCGCAGTAATCACGCCAGCCGCATGAAATTCAGATGTCGAACGTGTCGTTTCGTAATTATGCGCGTCTGGTGTCACCGGTCCATCAAAGAACGCCGTTGTATAACCACGTGTTTCCAGTCGATTCAAATTTTCCATAAATGGCGCAGGGTTGAAGTTTTCAGGATCCGCCGCATAGGCATCCAATGCGCAACGATACGCATGAACCACGGAACCAACATAGTATTCCGAACGATTGCGCCCTTCTATCTTTAATGAATCTGGATTTGCAGACACAACCTCAGCCAGACGTGGCATCAGGCACAAATCTTTGGAATTCATGATATATGCGCCACGTTCATCTTCGTCGATTGGCATTTCAACACCACTATCATGCTCACGCAGAATTACATCATACTTCCAACGACATAATTGCGCACACGCACCACGATTTGCCGGACGTCCCGTTATAAAGTTGGACAACAAACAACGCCCTGAATAAGACATACACATGGCGCCATGCACGAATATTTCCAAACCAACATCAGGACACTCCGCACGAATTGTCTTGAATTCATTGTGCGACACTTCACGTGCCAAAACACACAACTTTGCGCCGGCATTTTGCCAGAACTTTACGGTTTTTGCAGAACAAATATTTGCCTGGGTCGAAATGTGAATCGGAATTTCTGGGTGATTTTCACGCACATATGTCATGATGCCTGGGTCCGATACAATCAATGCATCAGGTTGTAAATAATTTATAATCTCACTTACCCGAGGCATATTTGCATATTCATGATCATGTGCAAATAAGTTAAACGCCAGATATACCTTTTTCCCAGCAGCATGGGCCAGGTCGATACCCTGTTTAACCTCTTCTACATTAATTTTTGCACGGGCACGCATGGAAAAACCCGGCAAGCCCGCATAAATAGCATCTGCACCATATAAAATGGCGGTTTTAAAGGCGTCAAGCGTACCCGCAGGCGCCAAAAGTTCTGGTAATTTCTTTGTCATGTCACTTATTTTGCCCCAAATAAATACAAAGGCAAGGATTTTGTTAATATTCTTGCAATCAGGTTCATATTTGCTACATTTACTAATGTTAATACAAGAGATGCGCAATGCCAGATTACTATAAAGACAAAGTTGCAATTTACATGACGACTGATGCATATCGCAAATTTTGCGCTGTGTGTGATGAAAAACAGTTTCGCAAACTGTCTGTTTCGAATATTCGATACAACTATAAATTCCGTCGCATCGCAAACCAGGGCTTTTACTTTATGATTGAGGTTTTGCCACAATATCTGACACAAATACAAAACATCATCAAATCGCACCACAAAATCTATACTGGCATTTATGATAAAGATGAAAACATACACACGCATACACATCATGTATTAAATCCGGCAATAACATACTGTGACGGGTGCAATTTAACATGTGCACAAATTTATAGTAAACAGGGTGACATATATATCCCATTACATGTGCCACAACGGGGAAATATCAACTATTTTACAGAAGAAAAATTTACCACGGCCGAAGAAGCGCTTCAGGCATCTATCGCACTTGCACAAAAATGCAAAATGAAAAATGCAAAAACAAAATAAGAAACGGGCAAATCGCCCGTTTTGATTTTATAAACTTTTTAACTTTTCGCGTGCATTCCGTATTGCTGTTTCATGTGCGGACTTTGCTGCAGCTAATTCATCCGATACTGCTTGCCGGGCTTGGATGTCTTGTTGCGCCTGGGCAAATGTTTTAGATTTTTCAGCCCTTCTGTCATACACACTACGTGCAACATTTAACAGATTAGAAAACATATAAAACCGGGCCTCTTGCAACTCTTCCTGGGCCCACTTGCAATCCAGGGCAATAATAACATTTTTCTTCTTGTCTTTGACTGTTATCGTATTGTCCGTAATCGCAAAATCTATGATAATATTGTCCAGCGTATAAATTTCATTATTACCCTTGTATTCTTTACGCAAAGATTGTGATTTTTTGATTTTTTTTGATAAATCAGAAATCAAATTAGATTCTTGGCGATATTGCTTATTAAAAATCAGCACCATGATTACTCCTTTGAATTTTCATGCAATTATATCATAAACCTGTTGATTTTTCAAGTTTTTTACCTTGAAATGGGCAACTTGTAATTTTTTGTGATTTTTTACTTGCGTTGCGCACACAGATATGTATAATTGTGGGGCAACGCCGGTTTAGCTCAGCTGGTAGAGCGGCTGATTTGTAATCAGTAGGTCGTTGGTTCAAGTCCGACAACCGGCACCAGAATAACCCCTTGATTCAAGGGGATTTTTTATTGTTTTGCACAATCTACAAAAATTGACAAAAAATTTTTTGCTACTCGTTTGCTACCGGCCGACATGGCGAATATTCCTTGAATATCGATAAATATTTATTATGCTGAAAACAATAAAAATCCATCAGTGGAGAAATTTTATGGAAAAATTGTCGGATTATCCAGTTGTAACAATACGTGATTATGGTGCCTTTTTTAATGCCACCCCTGGCCTACGGGCAACCGAGATACAAAATTGTCTTGTTTTTGCGCACAATCTTATTTTTACCGACTTTACCTACGATGAATTCGGCATTGAACTGGAAGACTGGCAACTTGAAAAACTAAACCTGTTATTGACGGCTGGGCTCAATTTGATACGTTTGGCCCATGAAAACATCTATAACATGTTCAGGATATATTCGACCAAGATAACAGACTCTGACCCGGTATATTGTCCACAATTTGACAGATGTGTTCAGGGCGCAATAAACCACCTTATTAACAATCAAATCAATAAACACAAGAAAACAAATACTATGTTTGTGGCACTGCAAGACGGCAAAGAAAAAACCAGACGCATGCGCAACATAGAAGATATGATTGGCATAAAACCGTATAAAATAAGGGCTGCGATTATATTTTACCTGACAGAATTTGCCGCATCTGCCCTTAAAAACAACCAGATTCTAAAATACGACAAACTGGTTGTTGTACCGGATGGGTTTGATTTTGCAGATGAATATATTGAACAAAAAACTGCTTTCCAAGAACAATGGTTCAAGCATACGATTATAAGATAACAAAGGGGGCGAATATGGGAATTAAACCTGCGAAGTTAAATGTTGGCGATACCGTTGCGACCGTTTCATTATCATGGGGCGGTGCGGGGTTGTTGCCCGACAGATACGCCCAGGCAAAACGACAACTGGAACAAACGTTTGGGATAAAAGTGATTGAGGCACCACATGCGCTGGATGATGCAAAATATTTATACGAACACCCCGAGGTTCGTGCATCTGACATGATGTGGGCATTTCAGAACCCGGATGTTAAGGCAATAATTTCCAATATCGGCGGTGATGATACAATTCGTATGCTGCCATATATCGACTGGGACATTATCCGCAATAATCCAAAGATTTTTATGGGGTATTCTGATACAACCGTAAATTGCCACATGTGTCATTATGCAGGACTGAACAGTTTTTATGGCCCGGCAATGTTGGTGCAAATGGCCGAAGCGGGTGGAATCTTGCCATATGTTGAACAAAGTATGCGTAAAGTCTTGTTTGATAACACAACAATCGGAATTGTGCCAGAAAACAAAGACGGCTTTACGTACGAACGTGTCGATTGGTTTACGCCAGCAGGTCAAACACAGGTCCGCAAAATGCAACCAACAGATGGTTGGCACTGGATTCAGGGTTCGGGTGTTGTCACCGGCGAATTGTTTGGGGGATGTATGGAAGTGATTGAAATGATTAAGGGGACGCAAATCTGGAATCCCGATAATTTCAAGGACAAGATTGTGTTCTTTGAAATTTCCGAAGAAAACCCAACCCCAGACCAAGTGTTATATTGGCTGCGTAATTATGGGGCATGTGGCATCTTGCAACAAATGCGTGCGATTATATTTGGCCGACCAAAGAATGAAAACAACCCAAAA
>JAEIGA010008273.1_pt1 | contig 15754 bp, 4 predicted proteins | sample 9270691 | NCBI WGS metagenome assembly JAEIGA01 (sample SAMN17057246, study PRJNA624740) | gut metagenome | biome: biome; isolation source: fecal sample | host: Bos grunniens | place: China: Xizang | collected 2019
ATCCAGTTTGCACATCCAACTCCGGCATCGAAAGGTGCTATAGATATATGTTGTCCTAATCTTGTAGGTCCTTTAACTTTAACATGTATCTTACCTATCATACCTACTGCAACTTTTTCACCAGCAAGGATTTCTGCTTCAGAAGCCCCTAAGCAGTTAGCAAATTCATTAGATACAACACCAACTATACAATCATTTATAGAAACTGCTTTGTATACTTTACCGTCTTCGTGCATAGCCACTATGTCTCCAGCCTCTAAAGCTTCTCCTGGTATATATCCTTCAGCTATATCCATATAAACTACGTTATATACTCTATGAGCATAGATATCTCCAGTAGCTGTTAAGTTATTTATAATAGTAGATTTGTTTTCACCAGTTACGTTACCATTACCATCATGTAATACAACACGATCCATCATATCAAATAATCTACTATCTAATAGCTCTTGAGTTATAGTTCCTGGCATTACTTTATCTTTAGCTACTATACATCCATCTGCTATCTTAGCGTTAATTACGCAGTAGTCTTGTAGTTTTACTGTAGATACAGCGCCACTTTGAAGGTTGGCATTAGATACTCCACCTACTGCTATATTATTAGCTTTAATTGTTTCATCCATTATTTTCTCAGAAGTAACTGCATCATCCATTATCTTTTCAGTAGTTACTGCACTTGTTCCTAGTGTACGTGTTATAATAGCGCCGTCAGCTATTTTATCTGAAGTGATAGTTCTATTCATTATCTTCTCTGTTATAACAGCACTGTCCATTATCTTATCTGTAGTAACAGCTTTGAATGCTAATTTATCAGTAGTAACATTTTCATTTCTTATTTTATCTTCAGTTACTGCTTGGAATCCTATCTTGTCAGTAGTAACTGCTTGAGTACCTATTTTAGATTCCACTACAGCAAGCTCTGCTATTTTAGGAGTAGTCACAGCTCCATCATTTATCTTAGCAGTAGTTACGTTTCTATCTGCTATTTTTATTGTAGTGATATTGCTGTCTTTTATTAGACTTGTTATAATAGATTGTTCTATTAAAGTATTCTTAGCGTCTAATCTAGACCATGTTGCTTGTGCATCATTATCTCCTTGAGATACTTTTACCGATAAACCTCTTGCACCGTAGTCTACATTTAACATACCAAGAGGCATAGCAGGTGTATTCATTATACCTACAGGAGTAGGGTCTGCAGCATATATACTATCGCTTTTAGTAACAAGCGTCAGAGAACGCTTGTCTGCTATAACGTTCTCTGATATTTTTTTAATACCTCTACCCATCTATTCCACCTCATTTTCTGATTTAGTATAGGCTTGGTCTACAGATACAGATATATCAAATATTGCACCTTCTAATTCTTCATTTTCATCTATTATATTTCCATCAACATGTCCGAACCATCTAACTTGTACTTCTATATGGTCGAATGATTTAAGTTTTATATCATCTAAATCATCTTGATTATAGAACTCTGCTTCAAATAATAATCTATCAGATGATTTATCTGGTCTGATTATATCACGTCCAGGTACAACTCCTACGAATTTTAATGGATATACTTCTGCGTCTTCGTATCTTTGAACTGCTCCGTACATAGTAGGTTCTAAAACTCTATTTGATGCAATTACTTGTACTTCATATCCTACTCTGTATACGTCAGCATTACTTTTAACGTAAACGTCAGTTGAAGGTATTATATTTCCATTGTTGTTTGCAACGCTTGATATTTTACATATTTCATTACCTATAACAGCGTAATCGCCAGATCCAAATACTTTATCTTTGAAAGTTTTAGGTCCTCTAGTTTCTAATTCTATTTCATTTGTTTTAGCTACTGCTAAACTTACAATGTTATTATCTTTAACTTTAAATTGTCCTTCTTGGTTTATACATAATTCAACTCTGATTCTATTAGCTAATGATTGATGTACATCAAACTCGCAAGTATATAATCCATAGTTTAATTTTCTGAAGTTAGATTCTTTTATTTCTTTAGTTGTTAATGTTAAGAACATATCTTTATCTTCTGGAGATACCCATAATACTTCATTGAATCCTCCATTAGATTCTTTTATGTAGCAATCATTGTGTATATCATCAAGACATTCATCGTCGTTGAATCCACCTATATACCATTTATTATCTTCATCTCCACCAGATGGAGCTGTAAGTATAAATAAATATCTTTCACCAGGTTGTACTTCCATTTCGTTTACTAATTGTAAGTCAAAATCATTGAACCAGCTTGATGCCATCATAGGTGTAACACCTGTAGTAAAGTAATTAGTTTTTTCAAATGAGCCATTTACTTCGTTGTATTTCCAGAATTCACCTTCTATTCTACCTGGGTCACCTTTAACAGCTAAGCTTACACGTACTTGACTTAATACATTATTTTTTAATGAAGAAGGTATTTTTACTACAGTACCAAAACCATGTCCTGGATGGTCTAATTCGAAAACTTTAACTCTATCAGTACCGTCTTTAACAATGTATCTATTTTCGCCTACGTTAACTTTTCCATTTGTTTCGCATCCAAATAAGAATTTACCATTTTTATTTTGTCCTAATGATTTTTGTATAACACTTCCTACATTTGCTTCTGGTTGTACTATACTACCTTCGAAGTCTAAATCTAATATGATTTGGTTACCATTGATAGCTGCTATTTTTTGTATGTTGTATTGTTTATGTTCTTCATTACCACTTTCAAGAACTATTATTTCTCCAGCTCTTAAGTTTCCAACGTTCTCAACGTTGATGTCAACAACTACAACATTTCCTGATACAGATTCAACTTTTATACCAGAACTAACTACGTTCTTAGGTGAAGTTTCTGTGAAAGCATCTATAAAACCATTGTATACTGCTGAGTCTTTTAAAGTTCCTACTTTAACTAATTGATTTTTTAATTGATATAATTCATCTTTAAGGTTTCTTATGTCTTCAGATATATTAAAAGTAGCTTGATTAACATCTGTTAATATAGTATCTGATTCAACTCTTTTTAAGAATTCGTCAGCGCGTACACCGTCAAGCATTAATGAATTTAGTACAGTTTGTCTTTCAGGTATAGCAATAGCGCCTTCGTCTTTAGCAAATGATAAAATTCTTTCAAGAACTTCATCGCTAATATTTTTTACTAGTTCACCGTTTTCTATTCTATATGATATAGGGTATCCTAAATCATCTAAAGCAGCCATAGCTATTTGATGAGCCATTACACGAGACTTCTCTGTCTCTATTGGACTGTCTTCATCGTTTATTGTTCCATGTTCAAACTCTCCAACGTACTCAACATCAATAGCTCTGTCATCTTTCTTTCTAAACCCTACAACAATCTCTAAGTATTGTTGTAGAGCTAGAAGATCTAATTGACCTAAACTTATTTTAGCCATTCTTCTATCATCTCCATTCGAAAGTTATTATATCTTCGCGTTTAATATATTCGCCGTATTTAGATTCATATTCTGCTAATTTAGAAGGGTTCATTTTTAAATGTTTGTAAAGTGGATCTTCTTCTAAATCACAATCTAATAATGTTATTACACCGTTCATGTTTGTATAATTACCATCATAAATTACACCGTTAATATATATCTTTAATAAGTCTTTTGAATTATTTAATGAGCTAGGATATTCATAGTCTAATATATCAAAAGAATATGTGTCGTAAGATATATCTTGTATAACATATGAACGCTTCTTAATAGAATGGTCATCTCTAACTTCTATTAGAACTTCATCATCGCCTTCGCATTCTATGAATTTGAAGCCTTCTTCTGTAAGTACTCTATATGGATGAGCGTAGTCTCCTCTATTTTGAGGAAGTATTTCTTGTCCGCCTACTAAATCAAAACCTACCATTATTTTATTGTTATCAAAAGTAGCATAATCGTCTTTGTCTAATAAAACACCATTCACATATACGTTTATTATACCTGGCATTATTCTCATTGTTGTTGTATATGAGTTAGGTAGATTAGCATTTTGATTTCTAGGTGCGTTCCATTGTCTACGACATGAAACTGATTCATTATTCTCTACGTTTTCTATTAAATAGTATAATGTATTGTTTTGCATATCATTTTCTATATACTTTTTAAGTGCTTTAGCTTGTTCTAATTGATGATCACTATTGAAATACTTCATAATTAAACAAGTGTCAAATCCGCTGCCTTGAGGTACTTCTATAACGTCATGGATAGTAGAGTCTTCATTTATTAATTGAAGTACTGCATAGATATTTTCTCCTGCATATCTATTATCACAAGTAGGTTGCTCGTATCTATTAATGAATGGAACAAACATTCTTGAATATTGTTTTGCTATATAGAAAGTATCTGCTTTCTTATCAGAAGTTTCTTCTTCTAATTGAGGAACCATTATACCATTTATATAAGTAGAAAGTGAATTAACTTTAGTATCATATAAATGAGTTCTATTTGTATAGAAATAGTTATAAGTTACTGGAGGCTCTTGAGCATTCATAGTTACGTCTATTGGAACTATTCTATTACCTTTTAATAGTTTTTCGTCAACTGAATCAACATAAGTGTAAGCATATACTGTTACTGGTTGGTCATCTATACCAGCAGGATTAAGCATTACTGTTGCATCAGTCATATAATAAGTTATCATATTTTCGCAGTCACTTATTAATATAGCTTCTTTTAATGGATCTAATACAGTATAATCATTAGAGAAATTATATTGACGCCATTCATATAATTCTTCACCTGAAGCTGTTTTTAATCTTTCTCTAACTATTTGTCCACCTACATATACATCTGTTGCATCAAAGTCTCTTTGTATTGCTGATCTATCTACAAGAACTCCAGGTCCGCACATTACTACTGCAGAATCACAATCATCATATGCATTTGATGTATTCATAGCTCCAGGATTTACTATAGGTATAGTATAAGGTGTGAACATATCATCATAGATACATACTATTGTATCAAGACTACTTTCATCGCCTAGTTCTATTATTGTATATTCTGAATCTAAAGCTACTGTTGCGTCTGTTATAGTTATTTTACCTACAAGTTCTTTAACTCCTTCTTCGTTAACCATTTCAACTTCTTCAATAGTTATATCTTCGTTATATGGAGACATTACTATACCATCTACTATAACTAGATAGCCTTTATCAGCAGAAACATTCTTGTCATATAGAACACCGTCTTCTAAAACACCATTGTTTCTATAATTATTTTCCCCAAGACTTACTGCGAATATAGAACTTTTTCCATTATAGTCGTTTACTGCGCCGAAGTCATATATTCTAATAGTTTTAGTGTCATAATCTATATCAACTTCGTTAGCTACATAAGTATAACCAGCTAATCCATTATAGAATATAAGTGGGTTAGGGAAGCTTTCTTCGTTAAATAAACTGTGTCCTTCATGTCCTCTAACTACAGCATCTCGTACTCCTAAACGTTTAACATAATAGTTTCCTGATGCGTCTACCACACCTTTTAAACTAGGTGTATCAGCTATAAGGTCATTGTATTTAACTTGATTAGCATAAAGAGGTTCTTCAACTACTTGTAATGCGCCCTCTGCATCTGAAACACATACACCATATCTATCAACTAAACAATCTTGATTGATTACATATTCTATAGGAGTTTGTACTCCATTTCCATCGGTAGTACAGTTGACTTGAGGGAAAGATATAACTAATATTTGCATATTGTCTAGTACATCATTGCCTGCAAATACTATGCTTTCATTTTCGTATTTATATACTAATCCATTGTCACCTTTTTGTTCTAGGTATAACCCATCCATGAATACAACAGGTGAACCATTACAAGGCCCTATCCACATTTGGTCTGGGCCATCTAGATTTGACTTAGTTATTCTAATAAGGTTTCCATCTACGTCATGTTGTTGTTTAAATTCATATGTTATAGCGTAAATGTAATCATACATTTCACCTATATTATCGTCTAATACTATACCACCATTTATTATTTCATAGTCATTTCTATGGTCAAGTATATCAGGATTATCATTTACTATTTCATCTATCATGCCTTCTTTAAGGCTATAACGTTTTAATAAACGTCCTATTTTATTTCCATAATCATCGAATCCATATTTAGCATTAGATTTGAATGCGTAATATTCTGTTTTACCAGCAGGTACATTTATGAAATAAGTATTTTGGTCTTTAACAGATAATACAGTTATTAAGTCCCCAACTTTGAAAGATATAGTTTCATTATACTTATTGCTATTAGCTGTACGCTCTTTTATCATTTGAGCCATGTTATAATTTTCCAATTCTAACTCGTTATCTACAACCTCAAGGATTAACATTTCTTTAAGTATTGGCATTTGCCAATCAACATTCATATCACTGTCTAAATCATCACCAGGAATAGGATTAGGATCTTTAGGAATTACATTCATTCCATCATCATAAGTACCATCAGGTATCTCTTGATATGAATCTTCATTCATTCCACTATCGAAATCTTCATCTGGTATAGGATTAGGGTCTTTAGCCTCTACATTCATTTCACTATCAAGATTTTCATCTTCTGGCATTTCGTCTATAGGCATAGTTTCATATAGTTTTCTTAAGTCAACCATTCTATTCATTTCATCTACATAAACAACTTTTATTATATGTCCATCAGAATCTTCTTTTTCTACTATGTGTTCACGTAAACAATCTTGATAGGATTTGCCTTCATTAATAAAAATTTCTTCTCCTGTTTCTTCATCTATTATTTTTTCTTCATAATAGAATAAAGGCATTAATATATGGTTTTCTACATGTTGATAACATGTTCTAGGCTTAGGTATTCTTATTAATCTTTTAGTTATTTTATTTACGTTATAAGGATTAACATGAACCCAAGCTTTTGCTTGATATTTATCAGAGTCTTTTAAAACAGAAATAGCACTTTCTGTAGTTTGTAAATCATAACCTATATCTTCTGAATCATCTCTAAGAACATATCGAATTCCAGGATGACAATATATAAATTCGTCACTATGTAATTCTGCCATAAAGAATTTTCCAAATGTTTCTTGTGGCACAGCGAATGTATTAGTTACAGTTGTGTCTCCTACTTGAAGTTTTAATGGAAGTAATGGGTCTATTAATTGGAAGTCCATTCCATTAAAAACATCATACTTCATATCTGCTACTAATTTAGTACAAACTTCGTCCCACTTTCCTTCGGCACCTTTATCATTGTACACTCTTAAAATATTGTTATCATCGATCCATAATTGTCCGTGAATAGGTTTAGTTGGCATTGTTGTTAAAGTTGCTGGATGGTAGTATCCTTCAAATAAACAAGGCCATCTATCATCGACACTAGCAGCTTGTGGGTCAGTATGCACCCTTAGCTTATGAGAGTATCTAGCTTCTTTACTATCTCCAGCTTCCCCAAGTTGCTGTGTTTGTAACCATAAAGCTCCTTTAGGTATAGCTGTTTGTCTTGTTTGTTTTGGCATCTCTATTAGATCGCCGTTACCATTCTTATAAGGTATAAATTCTAAGTGCGTATAAAGCTCGTGCAGTTTTTCGTTAAAAAGCAGATCACTTTGACGCCCCATATTAAACTTTCTAGACAAGCAGTGCTCACCGCCTTTTCAAATATTTTTCTCTAAATAGCTATTACCAAAAAGAGCCGTAGCAATAATTCACTACAGCCCTTAATATTAGTTTCTATTGATTAATTCAATAATTTTCTTCCATTCAGGGAAGTATTTATCTATATCCATTTCATTACCGTCTCTATCTTTAACATGTTGTAACACATAACCTTCTGAAATATTAGAATCATTTAATGGAATTAGCCCTGTATTTTCTCTGAATACAGTAGGATTAGTATTTAATATAACAGGAGGTCTTAAGTTTAATAATTTCTCATAAGTATCTAAGCAGCACTTCTTAACATCGTTAAAGTGAACAGCACGTAATGGTTGATGTCTATTAACGCCGTATCCGTGTCCATTTTCATCAGTAACAAGTTCGTTATCTTTATATTTTTCATTCCAATCTGACCAAGCATAAGGCTCTAATAAATATTGAGTTCTTATAGAATCTAATTCTGTTCTTAGATATATCATATCGTCATATAATAATGGATTTATTTCTTCTATATGGAATCCATCATAGTATATAGTTAAACTTGTATCGTATTGTCTATCTGCAGTTACGTCAGATGTAAATGGCTCTATAACATCTATGTATTTTACTTTATTAGCATCTACGCATACGCATCTTATACGTTTTATCATTAAATTTTTAATCATTTGTCTATCAAGTTCTATTGTAAAGTATTCTGTATCGTTTTGATATAAAGTATTAGTCTCTATTACTATGTCTACAGATATAGCTTTTTCTGCTAAGTCTTGTTCAGATATATATTCTGTAGTGCTACCTGTTTTTAGCTTATATGCTGGAGAGTATATGACTTTTTCTACATCGCGTACTCTTATCTTCTCTGGATTATAAGATGATCTAGAATAGAATATAGCTTTTGCTACATTATCTCTATCTACTTCATTTACTATTGAACCATCAGGGATAGAGAAGCTTCTACCTGCTTCTATATCAAACTTTAATGTATAAGTAGCATTAGATTTTAACTCTCTGTATGGAACTCTAAATACTAATACTGTATCTGTCGCAAAGTCTTTAGATGTTTGTATCAAATCTATTTGTGGTAGTTCATAAGTATTAGCTACAAATATTTCATTAGAGATCCAGTTACCATTTTTATTTGAGACATAACTATACCAGTTGTCGTCTCCTCTTGTTATATTTAGTTCAGGCACGCCTTCTTCATCCACGTCTATATGAACACTATTTCTTAAATATGCATGAACGTCATTCGCACCTTTTTGTAAGAATCCTGGATAAGTAGCTGCCTCATATGTAAGACTACCTATAACATTTAATCTTAGTTCATCTATGTTTGCTACTTCGATTTCAGAACCATCCATATCATTACTTGTAGTATCATTATTCAAATACAATTTTCTATCTTCCATAGTCCCTGGAGGGATTAATTGTTTTGATAATACGTCTACTCTAAAGTTAGTTAACATTTCAAGGTCTTTAGCTACCAAGTTTGTATCTAGCTGTATTCTATAACTAGAATCTGTTCTAGGTAGATTTGACGGGAAGAATAAGTTTTTAGATATATGTCGACCCTCTTTACGCATTGCATTTATTTCTTTATATGTCAAGTAAGGAATCATACATGCATCAAACCATTCATCTGAACTTGCATTATATGCCTGTACTAATAAATTCACATATGGAATTTCACTTACTTCTACATCTAAATATACATATGCCTCATGGAAGTATACTTCGGTAGCAGTACAAGCATCTTTATTTATAAGTATAAATGCTTCATTGCTATTTTTAAAAGTAGTGAATACATAATCAAGTGGTAAATAGAATTCTATTATATCATTTGCTGGTATTTCACCTGAAGTTTTACATTCCAATGTTTTTCTAGAAGATGTAGCCGATTTGCTTGTATCTAAACAAACTTTTGGTGCTTTATTTAATTTAGTATTTGTTCTAAGTCTTACTGTTAAAGCAGAATACTCTTGACGGTCTTCTATTAAATTTCTAATTGCTTGTAAATCTATTTTACCATAAGTACCATAGTCTTGATTATAAGTATAACTTACTGTATAGTAGCTAGTATAAGAATAAGAATAGTATTCTTTCTTATATACATTCCCACCATCGTTTTCACTTCGGTAAGAATCACCTTTATAAGTCCAATAAGTATAATCTTTAGTTTCATATTGTTTTATAGCTCCGTCATAATAACCAATAGAAGTTCTTGGCGCCATTCTCCAAGTACTAGGATGGTCAGTTACGTGAGCTCCTGTCGGGTCCCAAGAACTACCTGAGCTATAGCTAGTATATGATTCTGTTCTATATCCTGTTTCTTTTAGTGTTACCCATCCACGAGCAGTACCATTAAAAGATGCAGGGATAGATATAGTTTTACTTGCGTTAAACTTCCAGTCTGTTATTTGAACTATGAAAGAAGGGTCAATAATAAACTCTTTATTAGTGTTTAAATTTGAATTTATATTAGTATCTATATAGAAAGTCTTTGTTATAGTGTCTTTATACCCGTCTTCAATAATAGAATGAGTTACTGTTTTAGTAAGTTTTTCTTTACCCTCAAACGTAACTTCTTCTAATGCTTTACGGTCTACCATACTTGATCCAAAACTATACTTATATTCATAAGTAGATACACCTAAGTCATCTGTTACTTTACGTCTATATTCAACAGGGCTATATGTGACAATATAATAATAAACAAATGTCTTATCTTCATTTATATTCTTAAACCCTGATGAATCTATATAAAGGTTAGGCCCTTGGGAATACTCCCAAGAGCTATAAGTATTTGCCATTCGTTACACCACCTTTTTATTTTTGAATTATGTCTCCATCCCCATCAACATCAATATAACATGTTTCTTTAACTGAATAGTTATTGTCATAAGCAACATAGTAGTGATCTTGTTTATGAGAATATGGAGTAGTTCCACTGAAAGTCACAGTCTCCCACTTCATATATGCATATTCGCTATCGCCCCAAGAATATTTATATATGTTTCCTAAGCTATCACCTTTTGTTGGATTAGATTTATAATAATAAGTTATAGGTGATAAATATACATCATATTTTACAGTGAATGTAGGGTCAGACTCTGTAGGAGCTTTTTCAAATCTTATATTGTCAAATTTAAAGTGTGGTTTAGAAGACACTGCCCATCCTGGAACAGGAGTTGTTGCATTGAAGTTTTCTGCAGGCAGATTTTGTTGTTTGTATATGCTTGAACCATCTTCGTAAACTCGTCTTTTAATTGTAAATTTAACTTTGATGTTTGTATCCCAATAGTAATAAGCGCCATCAAGATTTTCAAATATAATAGGGTCAAATCTACGTTCCTGACAGTTACTTTGTAAGAATAAACGTTTTATTCTAGGGTTAGTTATTTCAAAATAGATATAACTTCCATTACGTTTATGTTTAATTTTATTTCCGCCGTAGTCTCTTATTCTAGCGCCAGTACATTCATTCGGATATGTAGTAGCAGGGTTATACCAATAATAAACAGACTTAGTATATTCGTACCATAAGTCTTCTACAAGAGTAGGCCCTGGTCTTCCTGCTGTAGGATGTGAATACCTGTTGCTTACTTTCATTCCCCACTCAATCTTAATGTCTTCTATAGAAGCAACATCTCCTAAAGCAGTCATTAAGTTTTTAGTCCATAATGTCTTAACGCCATAAACGCCACTTCTGATTTGAGTCATTTTATAAGTCTCAGTATATGTTTCAGTAACAACTTTTGTTGTATTAGCTGCTGCTTGATTAACACCAAAGTCTGCGTCAAGGAATAATGTAATATATGATCTATCAAAGTTAACAAGGTTTGCTGGTATTTCTACATATGGCACGGCTTTATTTGATATATATTTTTCTCCTTCATCTTCATATACTGTGTAGTTTGATTGCACGTCTATAATATCATTAGCTTCATCATGTTTTGGAGACTCTATTAACTCAGTACCATATACCTTAGACCATCTTGAATAATATTCTATACTATTATATAACGGTTCAAGTGCATTTACTGCACTATTCTCTCTGTATAAGTCTATAGCATTGAAAACAGGCTGTTCGTAACCATATTGTTTATTATTAGAATAAACAAGTGGATTATTTAACCAAGTATCCATATTAAATACAGAATTAGCTAAATCCAATCTATTTTCTGCAACTTCATCTAGTAAAGATACGTTATTTTGTTTAGCATTTAATCTTAATTTTATTGTAGGATTGTTATTATTTACATTTGAATAAATTAAGTTAGGGTCTATAAGATCCACTTCTGGTCTAGGACTAAGGAATTCTAATGATAAGTCCTGTTTAACAGAACTAATAGAAACCACATTACTCATAGAATAAATAGATGGATTATCATGCCAGTTTCCATAGTTGAATGCCATAGCGTAAATATGCATAGTACCTTCTGGTATATTGAAAGTCATTTTATAATTTTGTTTATATTTTGTATTGTTTTTATATTTACCATTGAAGAAGTTATGCCATTTTCTATCTGAATAATATATAAAGCTTTTACCATTATAGATATCACGACGTTTTGTTGCCGTTCTATTTATTAATTTACCTGCTTCATCATAACAGCATAAGATAACATCTAAACATTGTATAGGATCAAATAAAGGTGTATTCGCGCTTGTTGTTTGTTTTTTAAGTTGATAAAGTTTTAAGTTTGCAGTGAAACCTGGAGCGAATTTGTCTACTATTTCTTCCATAGAATCTTTACCTATTACTTCTATATAAGCATTAGAGAATTCTATATCTGGCATATCAGTAGGATATGGTGTAGTAGGACTCATTGTATATGTTACCACTTCATCGTACATAACATCATAAATTTCTCTAGGTACATTATATATGATATCTTCGCCTGGTTTTATAACTCCTAAGTTAGTAGGACTCAATTGAGTTTCTCCATTACGATGACGTACTATCATTTTAGGTGCTGCATATAACTCTTTATCAGCAGACATGTTTTCTAAACATAATCTTATTTCACGAGTGTCGTATAAGATAGCAAATCTTGATACATCAAAAGTGTTAGATGTAAAACTACAAGTACCCACTTTTGTACCGTATTTTCTTAATCCTATAGCTTGAATAACTCTTTCCTCATCGATTCTCATAGCCCAATTTTCAGTAGCGAAAGCTTTACCTCTATCATATTCATTTATATTATATAAAAGATGTACGGTATTAAAATCTAAAGTTGATAATAATGATTTGTTAAAATATATTTTTTTAATATCGTATTGTTGTTTCATTAAATCTATAATATTTGTAGTTAAGTCCATAATTCTAGTTTTAGATTTACCATTATTAGAGAACATGATTTGAAGTTTAATATCGTTATCTACTATTGGTACGAAGTTAATGTTTTTATTATTAACAGATGCTATATTTAAATCCATATATACGTTATCTGTAGGTATTTTTTTGATTTTATCTATAAGGTCTTGGGACATTCTTATTTCTTTCTCATAAGTATCATGACGTTCCTCTTGTTTATTCAAATCTAATGTATAATCAGATTCATTTAAATCAGAATAATCATTTGTATCGTCACCATTTGATACGTCAAAAAACATTGAACCTAATTCTTCATACGTATCTAACACACTAGATTCTATATTATATAGAGGGTTTGTATAATCTAAAGTAAGTTGTTTAGTCGTAGTAGCTTGTTCATCAACTGTTAACTCTACAGGTCTTACTGCAGGAGGCAGTACAATATACGGAGTCATATTTGATACAGGTATTTGAGTTATCCTATCAAAGTTATAGTCCGAATATCTAAAGAATGTAGTGTCTATTAATGGATCTACTGGGTCTTCTTTTATATACACACTTACAACACCTGAATTATAATAAGCTTGATTAAGGTTAGTGTTTTGTCCCCAGTGTGTATGGAAATATAAATATGTTTTTCCATTAGCCAATTGATTTCTGACATAATTAATAGGTACAACATAATCAAAAACATTAGATGGACCTTGACTTGTTGGTGTTAAATAAACAGCGCCTGTCTCATCGTTGCTATTTGTATTAGTTATATAAATCTTAGGAGGATAGTTAAGTTGTCTATCCATAGTTATTTGTAATTTTAAACTAGATTCATAATTTGAATTTATTATTGATTTTATATTGTTTAATGGAAATCTAGTATGCGGATTCCAGTTTCTATTTATGTTCCAATATCTATAATTGTTGGCTTGACAGTGATCGCACTTCCAACTATCTGTAGTCACTTGACTTGCTAGTCTTGTTTTTGGTTGTTCTGAAGAGTTAAATTCTTCTCGTCTTCTACCAATTACATAAAGATATATTGCATCACCAGGAGCTACATTTTTAAACCATTGTAAAGCATAGAACTCATCAAATGACTGATAGTTATTAGTTGCTGGAGTTCTTATATGGAACGTATTTCTTTCATTTTCGTCCTGAGTTATAAATGTACTAGGTGCATCAAACTCTTTTAATACATAATATTCAGGATCACCTGTGATATGTTCTAACAATTCATTTTTAAATTGAGTTTTTGATGCTGCATAATAACTATCACTTGTATTATATTCTGAAACAGCTTTTATTACATCGCATTGTCTTTTAGCATAGATAACCATATAATCATTTATATCCGTACTTGGTCCTCTGAATTTAGTGTTTACACCTTCTGATAAAGTAAATACATAATCTTCAGGGAATATTATTTCTGGATTATTAAATGGTGTTTCTGCTATCTCTACACTGTGGCATATAGTTCCTATAAGTTTACCAGTTTTTTTGTTTTTTGTTTGAACATAGATACTCATACTTGTATTTATAGCTAGTATAGGACAAACAAAATCGAATTTTCCTTCACTTAAATTTCGTCCTACGTATTCGTTGTCTATAGTCTTATGGTATTTTATATTTACATCATAAACAACGCCGTCAGGATGCTTATCTTTAGGAGGCAATATGTTCAATGTACAGATTTCACCTGGAGCTATCTTTAGTGGAAACAAGAAGTTACTTAAATAGTTTTTATATTTAGTATTTGTACTGTATAATAATACTGAATGAGCAAATGATCCCGATATGAATTTATTATCTTTATCACCAGTACTTACTTCGAATAATACAGAAGCATTGTCTCTATTAAACCAAGATCTAGGAATATTTATATTATAAGTACCTGGGCCAACTTTGCTATGTGTTGTACTATAACTAGCATTTCCATTAATGTCCGCTAACCCACGATAGATACTATTTTTATTAGTAGATAAATAAGGCTTTAATTTCATTTCACAAAGCATGTCTATTGTTCCATCCCCTATTACTACGTTAGGGAGGATGAAATCAGTGGCCTTATTTACCAAGTTATTTGAAGGTACGTTAGTAGCCAAATGTATCACTCCTTTTTATTTTTATTGATAAGGATTGTTAGGATTAAAATAAGCTTCTAATGTTGCCACCCTACTTTGTAAAGAACTATAACTACTTTGTAAAGTAGAATACCTATTCTGTAAAGTATTATAGCTAGTTTGTAATGTACTTAATTGTGTTGAAAGCTGCGAAACCGTATTCTGAAGTTGAGTTAGTGCCGTTTGTAAGCTAGTAACTGTTTGACTAGATGCAACAGCAGGTACTATATACTCTGATCGTATATAATATTGATTCTCTGATTCATAAATAGCTCTAAAACTTCCATCGTCTGTTAACGTATTAAAAACTGATATTCTATCATTATCAAGTTTAGTGTTCATTTGTTTGTCTACGTCTTCAGGACATAACTCCCATGGATAATATACTGAAGAATTATATAAACTTAATTCAGTTACATAGAATGAGCAATAAGCTCTGTCTTGTGTACTTAAATATACTGTTAATTTAGTCGTATCATTATTAGTAGTAAACGGTATTTCTATTGTTTGTATAGAACTAGTAAGAGCTTCGCTAGTATTTATTAAATCTGTAGCTGTGCCAGATGCATTAGTAGAAACTATTCTTATTGATATGTTTTGGCCTGTATACATTCCTGTATCTCTATAAGCAATAAAGCTAAACATATAATTAGAACTAGCCACTATAGGGTATTGTATCTCTTG
>JAEIGA010008274.1_pt1 | contig 15753 bp, 13 predicted proteins | sample 9270691 | NCBI WGS metagenome assembly JAEIGA01 (sample SAMN17057246, study PRJNA624740) | gut metagenome | biome: biome; isolation source: fecal sample | host: Bos grunniens | place: China: Xizang | collected 2019
CTTGAATTTCTGTCCGCAGCCGATAGGCCAGTTCATAGGATCGGTACCTATGCCGAACTCGCGCTCAAGCTCGTCGAGCAGATCAAACGGGTCACGCGCCTCGCGGTCCATTGTATTTATGAATGTGAATATCGGAATATCACGCATTGCGCAGACCTTAAAGAGTTTGCGCGTCTGAGGCTCGATACCCTTCGCCGCATCTATAACCATAACCGCGGAATCCGCTGCCATAAGAGTACGGTAGGTGTCCTCTGAGAAGTCCTGGTGACCGGGCGTGTCGAGAATATTGATGCAATATCCGTCATATTCAAACTGAAGCACCGACGAGGTTATGGAGATACCTCGCTGCTTTTCGAGATCCATCCAGTCCGAAACCGCGTGCTTGTCATTTTGCTTTCCCTTTACCGAGCCTGCCGACTGTATAGCTCCGCCATAAAGCAGAAATTTCTCCGTAAGCGTCGTCTTACCCGCGTCGGGGTGCGATATTATCGCAAAGGTCCTGCGCCTTTTTATCTCCGATACAAAATCAGCCATTTCTATCCTCTCATTTTCAGCACGCGCCAAGACAAAAGGCAAAAAGCGCATACTTCCCATTTTAATAATCTTTATTTTAACTTTTTTATTTTAGCACATACAAAATATTTTGTCAAGAGCAAAAAAATATACATACTACAAGTACAGGCAACCATCATCCTGTGCTGAAATCCTAAAACTAACATTTCATGACTTTTACGCATCCCACCTACCTAACGATTTCGGCTCTTCAGATTTTGAACAGAAATCCCCGCTCACGACCTGAAGGCGTATAAAAATACGTCGATGGGAGTGAACGGGGATTAATGACAAAATATGACAGCCGAAATTAGAAGCCGCTGATTGGCAGCTCTTCATCATCCTTACCTTTTATAATTTTCCTTACCTGCACGTAATACGACATCTTCTCGTTCACCGCAACAAGCACCCTGTCGCCTACCTTCTTGCCCATCAGAGCCGAGCCAAGAGGTGACTCCTTGCTAACGTAGCCAAGCAGCGCGTTTTGCCTAAGAGTAGTGACTATCTCTATTTCCTTTTCCGCGCACATTTTTTCATTATAGATAAGAACGCGGTCAAAAAGTCCGACCTCATCGTCAGCCTTCTTTATTTCTATAACCTTTGCGGTCCTTATCATATTCTCGAGATACCTTATCCTGCTCTCGTTTTTACGCTTCGCCCTCTTTGCTTCCTTGTATTCGGCATTTTCGGAAAGGTCGCCAAACTCGCGAGTGCGCCTCAGCTCCGCCCCGAGCTCCGGGGCGAGCTTGGTCCTGCGATAGGTTATCTCCTCTTCCATTTTCTGTATATCAACTCGTGTCAGCTCGTCGTACATATTTTTCTCCTGAATTTTCGTATGTAAAAAACCCGCCTTCGTGACGGGTTTTTTACTTTTGCGTTTTTCGTTTTTTGGGATTACTTATTAAGATTATTTACAATTTCAAGAGTGTCTCTTGCTATTGCAAGCTCCTCGTTTGTGGGTATAATGTAAACCTTTATTGACGAATCGGGGGTGGAAATCTCTATTTCCTCACCGCGTATCTTATTCTTTGCCTCGTCAATTTTTACACCCATAAACGCGAGATTTTTGCAAACCTCGGTGCGGTAGTGTCCTGCGTTCTCGCCGATACCGCCGGTAAATACGATAGCGTCAGCGCCGCCCATGGAAGCAATGTACGAGCCAACGAACTTGGTTATCTGATGAGAATACATCTTCTCAATAAGCTGTGCTCTCTCGTCTCCTGCCTCTGCAAGCTTTCCGATCTCCTGGTTGTCGCTGGTCTTCTGGGATACACCGAGCATACCCGACTTTTTGTTCATCATTTTATCAATATCGTCTGCCGAGGTAATCTCGCCCTTACGCATGAGATAAGGAATGATTGCGGGGTCAATGTTTCCGCATCTTGTGCCCATCATAATGCCCTCAAGAGGTGTTACGCCCATGGAGGTGTCGAAGCACTTGCCGCCCTTTACAGCAGCAAACGACGCGCCGTTACCAAGATGGCAGGTAACAATATTGGACTCGCTCGCGGGCTTTCCAAGCAGGTCGATTGCTCTGCCGCTGACGTAGCGGTGAGATGTGCCGTGGAAGCCATAGCGGCGAATCTTATACTTTTCATAGTACTCATAGGGAATAGCGTATGTATAAACGTAGTCGGGCATGGTCTGATGGAAGCTCGTATCAAATACAGCAACCTGCGGAACGTTCATAATCTTCTCGCACTCGATAATACCCTTGAGGTTTGCGGGGTTGTGAAGCGGAGCAAGGTCGGAGCACTCCTCAACGATAGCCTTAACCTCGTCGGTAACAAGCACCGAGCCGCATACCTTCTCGCCGCCGTGAACAACTCTGTGTCCGACAGCACCGATTTCGTCAACGCTCTTTATAACACCGAGCTTCTCGTCTACGAGAGTATCAAGCACGAGCTTAAATGCCTCTGCGTGGGTGGGAAGAGAGATTGCTACCTTGTAGTCCTCTCTGCCGGGAACCTTAAATTTAAAGCCGGACTTTCCACCGATTTCCTCGCAAATACCCTTTGCTATAACAGCCTCATTATCCATATCAATAAGCTGGAATTTGAGCGAAGAGCTACCTGCGTTAATAACTAAAACCTTCATAACATTTACCTCTCTTAGTCTTTATATTTTATAATTTTAAAAACACATTTATGTATATCCGTTAAGGCTGGGTTATGCATCACCGACCAAAAATCGCCGTTTAGCCGCCGACTCTGCCTATAAAAAGCACCCACTATTACCCAACATCAGAACGGGAATCCCAGAATTCCCTTGAAAACGAAAAGATACAGCAAAACGATAACGATGCCTACGAGCGCCCCACACACAACCTGCAAAGGCGTGTGTCCTACAAGAACCTTAAGCTTGTCCGTTTTTATCTGCTCGTCCTTTTCGCCAAAATATTCGTTCAGCATATCTGCCATTTCTATAATAGAAATCGCTTGCTTTCCTGTCTCTCGCCTTACTCCGAGAGCATCGTGCATTACTATAAACGCAAGCATCGTAGCTATGGCAAAGTAAGCCGAGCCAAATCCTCCGGGCGCGCAAAAACCGCACATCAGGGCGAGAGATACCACAGTTGCCGAATGAGCGCTGGGCATTCCGCCGTCACCCCAAAGACGCTCCGCGGTAAACTTTTTATTAACTATTCCGTTCACCAAAAGCTTGAGAAGCTGTGCTACTATGGATGTAAAAATGGGAACGAGCAAAATGTCGTTTGTAACCAGCGCAAGAAGCGCATTAAGAAACTCCATATTTTAACCTTCCTTTTTTCATTCTGTATTATTTTACCACTTTTTCCTCATTTTTTCAAGGGGTAAATTAAATATCTTGTATTTTTTAATAAAATATGTGATTTTTGCGACTTTTTTCCTTCAAAATGAATAATAATTTATAAGATAATTCAAAAAACATTTTTGTTTTTAAATAGCTATTAAACGGTTAAGGAGAGAATTATGATAACACATCTTCAAGACAAGGATTTTTCGGTGCTCGGAATCGGTGAGGTTATGCTCCGCCTGTCCCCTCCCGGAAAGGAAAGAATTTCATACTCCGAGGCATTTGAAAAAAAGGCGGGTGGCTCGGAGCTCAACGTAGTATCGGGAATATCCATGCTAGGACTCAGAACCGGCATTATAACCAAGCTTCCCTCTAACGAAATCGGCAAATTCATAAAGCACAAAATCCGTTACAGCGGCACAAGTGACGACTATATTATACACGACGACTCACCCGAGGGACGGCTCGGCATATACTATTACGAGAGCGGCGCGTATCCAAGACAGTCGGTAGTCTCCTACGACAGACGCTCATCCTCCTTTACCACATTCAGGCCCTCAGAGTTGCCCGAGAGCATTTACTCCTCCTCTAACGTTTTTCACACGAGCGGTATCACCCTCGCGCTCGGCAAAGAGCTCAGATGCGGTGTTTTGGAAATGATGGAAAGCTTTAAGCGAAAGGGCGCTCTGATTTCATTTGATGTAAACTACCGCGCGGCACTGTGGAGTGAGAGCGAGGCAAAGGAAGCTATTTTACAGACTCTCCCGCTTGTAAACATTCTCTTTATTTCCGAGGAAACCTCTCGCAGAATGCTCGGTATGAGAGGCACTCTCGCAGATATTCACCGCGCTCTCTCAAAAAAATACCCTGGACTTGAAATTATAGCCAGCACAAGACGTAAGCCTATATCACCGAATAAGCACGATTTCTCCTCGCTCGTATACGACTGCAAGGAAAATATACACTACGAGGAGGCGGAGTACCGCAAAATAGACGTAATAGACAGAATAGGCTCGGGCGATGCTTACGTGGCGGGAGCGCTATTCGCGCTTTTGAAATTTCGCTCAATTGAAAAAATGGCGAGCTACGGCAACGCCATGGCAGCGCTGAAAAACACAATTCCCGGTGATACGGCGCAGTGCGACCTCGCCGACGTTGAAAGAATAATAAAAAACCATACGGAAAAATCAAATATCAGCGAGATGGTCAGATAAGCGCGACGCGCAAATGTCAGCGTACCTCTGCTTGCAAAGTCCTATTGCATAAGTGGCATTTTTTCGCTCGCCGCGGCCTCGTGGCTTTAATTCTTTTCCGCTGTTACAGTTTTTTTCGTAAAATTATTGCAATTGTAATTAAAAAGTGTTAAAATATATATAGGAATACCCCGTTCCAATAAATATAAGGAGTACACATTATGGCAAAAAAGACATCACTCACAGCAAGCTACGACGCGCTTCCCCTTTTAATCAGAATTATCATTCAGATTGTTGGCGGCGTAGTCGTAGGCGGCATTTGGCGTATCGCGCGCTACTTTGAAACCAAGAATATCGTGACACTCGTCATAGGTCTTCTCGTTACCTTCACGGGCGTAGGAAATATTATCGCTTGGATAGTTGACCTCGTCACGCTGATTATAAACGGAAGATACACTTTATTCGTTGATTAAAATACATCAAAAACAGCGCCTTTTGCAAACAAAACTTTGCAAAAGGCGCTGTTTTTTATTATTTTTTGTTGATTTGTTTAAACTTCATCCTGCTTTTTATTTCCGTATTTGCTTTCTCCGAGCTGAGCCGAGCAACAGCTTTTTCCATCGCAAGCCGAGCTGCAGGCGGAGCAGCTTGAGCACATAGAACAGCCTTGGCAGCCGGAGCATGCGCCCTTCCTTTTTTGCTTTACGGTATAAATTAACGCAAGAGATAGAATTACAGCAACTATCAGAAGGACTGCGATAGTTGCGGCGTTTTCTGATAAAAATTCAAATATAGCCATATAGATACCTTTATCTCACGCTTTTTGCCGTTTCCGCGGGCTTTTTGCCTTTATTAACAGAAAGCGGACCTGCGCTTGGAGTTCTGATAAGCATATATACAACAAATGATATAATCGCAATGGCTACCGCGCCACCCAAAATATGCCAGCCGTAATTGCCTGTAAACAGCATACCAAGCTGATATATCACAAGCGATGCGCAATATGCGAACACGCACTGATAGATTATCGCGAATGTTGTCCATTTTGCGCTGTTCATCTCTCTCTTGATTGCGCCGAGAGCCGCAAAGCAGGGTGCGCAAAGAAGATTGAACACGAGGAATGAGTAAGCCGCAAGCTGAGTAAATCCGCTGAAATCAAGCACGCCGAACACAGCAACTACCTCTTCCTTTGCCACAAGGCCCATAAGCGTCGCTACAGTTGCCTTGATGCTACCGAATCCAAGGGGCACGAAAATCCAGGACACAAGGCTCGCAAGATATCCGAGAACGCTGCTTTCAAGCGGCATGTCGGGCGACCATGTAAAGACTCCATCCATCATACCGAGCGTTGATCCCGCCCAGATGATTACCGAGGAAAGGAGTATAACCGTTCCTGCCTTTTTGATAAACGACCAGCCGCGCTCCCACATAGAATGAAGGAGATTTTTGACAGTCGGCATATGGTAAGCCGGCAGCTCCATAACAAACGGAGTAGGCTCTCCGGCAAACATTTTAGTCTTTTTAAGCATTATTCCCGACACGGCTATCGATGCCACACCGAGAACGTACGCGCTGATAGCTATAAGCGCGCTGTTGTTGAAAAGCGCCGCAGCTATAAACGCAATGATCGGAAGCTTTGCTCCGCAGGGAATGAAATGAGTCGTCATTATAGTCATTCTCCTGTCGGGCTCGTTCTCAATAGTACGCGACGCCATAATACCGGGCACGCTGCAGCCGGAGCCGACCAGCATAGGAATAAACGATTTTCCCGAAAGACCGAACTTTCTGAAAATGCGGTCCATAACGAACGCAATTCTCGCCATATATCCGCACGCCTCGAGAAATCCGAGAAGCAAAAACAAGACAAGCATCTGAGGCACGAAGCCGAGCACGGCTCCAACACCGCCGACGATACCGTCAACTATGAGCGAGCTAAGCCAATCGGCACAGCCGATAGCGGCAAGTCCGTCGCCTATAAGAACGCCTATTCCGGGAATCCAGACACCGTACTCCGACGGGTCGGGCGCTCCCTCAAAAAACGGGTCGAGCACACCGGAAAGGTCAAATCCCTCAGAGGCAAGAGTCGCGCCGTATGCCGAGTAAGCCTCGTCAAGGGCATCAAAGTCACGCTCGCTGATAGCCGCGGACATCTCGCCCGCGCCCGCGGCTCCCGCGGAAAGGGCGCTGTCAATTACCGACACAAGCTCCTCGTTTGTCCATATCGATTCCGAATACTCACTGACGGCATCATCAAGCGTGCCATTCATACCAAAAAGATGCCAGCCATCGCCAAACAGGCCGTCATTTGTGAAATCCGTAACCCAGGTACCCACCGTGGTTACCGAAATGTAATAAACGAGAAACATAATAAGAACGAATATAGGCAGAGCGGCAAAGCGGTTAGTCAGGACCGTGTCAATTTTATCCGAGGTGGAAAGGTGTCCAAGCTTGCTTTTCTTATATATTCCGTCAAGGATTTTTGCTATGTAAGTATATCTTTCGTTGGTTATGATGCTCTCCGCATCGTCGTCAAAATGCTCCTCAACGTGTCTTATATCGTCCTCTATATGCTTTATGACCTTACCGTCTACATTAAGACTTTCCAAAACCTTTGGATCACGCTCAAAAATCTTTATAGCATACCATCTTTGCCTATCGGGGGGTAAATCGTGAATTGCCGCCTCCTCTATGTGAGCCAGAGCGTGCTCCACCTCACCGGAAAACGCGTGCTGAGGTATGGATTTTCCGCGTCCCGCGGCCTCGATTGCCGCTTCAACAGCCTCGTCTATACCGGTTTCCTTAAGCGCGGATATTTCAACCACCGGACAGCCAAGCACCCTAGAAAGCGCGGGTATATTGATTTTATCTCCGCTTTTCTTTACCACGTCTATCATATTTATCGCGACTACTACGGGTATGCCAAGCTCGGTAAGCTGGGTCGTGAGATAAAGATTTCGTTCAAGGTTCGTTCCGTCAACTATGTTAAGAATAGCGTCAGGAGCCTCGTCAACGAGATAGTTTCTCGCCACAACCTCCTCAAGCGTATAAGGAGAGAGCGAGTAAATTCCGGGCAGGTCGGTTATAACGACCCCATCGCGCCCGCGCAGCTTTCCCTCTTTCTTTTCTACAGTAACACCGGGCCAGTTTCCAACGAACTGATTTGAGCCCGTCAGAACGTTAAAAAGCGAGGTTTTGCCGGAGTTCGGGTTGCCTGCAAGAGCAATTTTAATTTCCTGCATATTATATACCTTTCATGTTTAATTACAATATCAAACAGTTAGCATAAGCTAATCGACCGTTAAAATTTTGCGGATACAAAACGACTCGGCGAATTACTCCACCTCTATCATTTCAGCATCCGACTTTCTTATTGAGAGCTCATATCCGCGAACCGTCAGCTCAATAGGGTCGCCAAGCGGCGCAAGCTTACGTATCACAACACTCGTGCCTTTAGTAATACCCATATCCATTATGCGACGCCTCACAGCGCCCTCACCGTGAAGCTTCACTACCTTGCAAGCCTCACCTATCCTCGCATCTCTTAAAGTACGCACCTTAAATCCCTTCTTTCCTTTCAAATACTGCCGCTATACCGCGGTAAAAACATTTTTCAATCGAGTTAGCCGAGGCTAACTATATATATAATAGCAGATAAGCAACCGATTTGTCAAGAATTTTTTTGAAAAAATTTTGATTTTTTCTATTTGCTTGATTTTTTTCGTAATATGTGGTAATATATAATAGATGAAGAAAAGGAGGTGTATATATGCAGCTGCAGGAATCAGGCGAGATGTATCTTGAAACCATTCTTGTCCTTTCGAAGGAAAAAGCTAACGTGCGCTCTATCGACATCTCTGAGTATATGAAGTTTTCAAAGCCCAGCGTCAGCCGAGCCGTATCGCTTCTGCGCGCCGGCGGATACGTTAATATGGATGCCGACGGATACCTGACACTCACAGATGTGGGACTTGAGGTAGCGGAGAAAATATATTCCCGCCACAAGCTTCTGACGGAATTTCTCATCTCCCTCGGCGTACCCGAGGACATAGCGTCAAACGACGCGTGTAAAATTGAGCATTGCATCAGCGACGAGTCATTTGAAGCGATAAAGAACCATCGTTAAATGGCAAAAATAGCCGATTTTGTAAGCTTTGGTTTGCAAATTTCGGCTGTTTTTCATTTTTATAAGAAGTTTTATTTTGTATTTTTTTAGAGAAATCTATTATTTTCTTCGCGAGATATTTTCTCCTGTATTATATAACATTTCCGGGGCGGCATGAAAATACGGGTGCGTTTTAGTCTTTTTCCGTGCGCTCTCTCTATATTTTTTTAGAAAAGGTCTTTACAAATCCGAGTATTTTTGCTATAATATAGAGCGTGATTTTTATTTTAACCGTTTTTTACGGTATAAAGGAGTGAATTTTTATGAGCCGTATGGTCGGCACAGTATCCAGAGGTCTCAGAGCACCAATTATACGAAAAGGTGACAATCTGGTTGAAATAGTAACAGCTTCGGTTATTGAAGCATCGGAGTGCGATGGATATGCTCTCCGTGACCGTGACATCGTAGCTATGACTGAGGCTATAGTCGCAAGGGCGCAGGGCAACTACGCCACCACAAGCGACATAGCATCAGATATTCGTTCTAAATTTCCCGATGGTGAGATCGGCGTTATTTTCCCCATTCTCAGCCGCAACCGCTTTTCTGTTTGCCTTTCCGGTATAGCAAAGGGCGCAAAGAAGATTTATCTTATGCTCTCCTACCCATCCGACGAGGTCGGCAACCACCTTGTTTCTATCGACGCGCTCGACGAGCACGGAGTAGATCCTTATCGCGATGTTCTCGATCTTAAAAAATACCGCGAGCTCTTCGGCTATGAGAAGCACCGCTTCACCGGTGTTGACTATGTAGAGTATTACGAAGGACTCATTCGCGCAGAAGGCGCTGACTGCGAGATAATATTCGCGAACGACCCACGCGCTATTCTTAAGTATACAGATTGCGTTCTGTCGTGCGATATTCACACCAGAGCCCGCACAAAGCGACTTTTAAAGGCGGCAGGCGCCAAGACTGTACTCGGTATTGATGAAATTCTCACCGCTCCGGTAAACGGCAGCGGCTACAACGAGAGCTACGGTCTGCTCGGCTCGAACAAGGCTACCGATGACCAGATAAAGCTCTTCCCTCGCGACTGTCAACCGCTCGTCGAGGCAATACAGGCTTCTCTTTACGAGAAAACGGGCAAAAAAATTGAGGTTATGGTATACGGCGACGGAGCATTCAAGGACCCGGTGGGCAAAATCTGGGAGCTTGCCGATCCGGTTGTTTCACCTGCTTATACCGATGGTCTTTCCGGCACTCCCAACGAGCTTAAACTCAAATATCTCGCGGACAATAACTTTGCTGACCTTTCGGGCGACGCGCTGCGCGATGCCATAAAGGGAGAAATACAGAAAAAGGATAGTAACCTTGTGGGCAAGATGGCATCGGAGGGCACCACCCCCCGCCGTCTTACAGACCTTATAGGCTCTCTTTGCGACCTCACCTCCGGCTCCGGAGACAAGGGCACGCCCATCGTATATATTCAAGGCTACTTTGACAACTACACAACCGAATAAATCTGACCATCCACGCAACGAGGCTGTCTCAAAATCGCATTTGAGACAGCCTCGTTTGCGCTAAGACTTGTAAAAGAGAGCGGAAAATCTCTTGACAAACCCGATGATATATTATAATATATATATAACAATTATTTTCTGCACTATGCATAAGATCGAGCTTATACAGGCTCGGAAGGAGATTATGTATGAAGGTTATTATAGTAGGCTGCGGCAAGGTCGGAGAGACTCTCGCCTCCGAGCTTAATGACGAGGGAAATGACGTCACGATAGTAGACCAAAATCCCACGAAGGTTAAGTATATAGCAAACAAATACGACATTTTGGGCGTAATAGGCAACGGCGCCACCCGCGAGGTACAGAAGGAAGCAGGAGTTGACTCGGCAGACCTGATTATTGCCGTAACCGGCTCGGACGAGCTTAATCTTCTTTGCTGTCTTATGGCAAAGAAATCGGGCGACTGCCAGACTATCGCCAGAATAAAGAATCCCGAATACGCGCAGGACGCACCGCATCTTAAGGACGAGCTCGGTCTTGCTATGGTTATCAACCCGGAATACGCAGCCGCGGAGGAAATAACGAGAATACTGAATTTCCCCTCAGCTATCAAGGTTGAGACCTTTTCACGCGGTCGTGTTGAGCTTGTAAAATTCCGACTGCCTGACAAGTCCTCGCTCGTCGGCCTCACCCTACGCGATGCTATGATAAAGCTGAAGTGCAACGTGCTCGTTTGCACGGTTGAGCGCGGCGAGAAAGCGTATATTCCCAAGGGTGATTTCGTTTTCGCAGAGAGAGACGTGATATCAATCATCGCCTCCGCCAAGAGCGCGAGGGACTTCTTTGATAAAATCGGATACAAGGTCGGTAGCGTCAAGGACGCAACCATTATAGGAGGCAGCGACATCAGCCACTACCTTTGCGAGCTGCTCGCACACACCGGTATACGCGTCAAGATTATTGAGAAAAGCACAGAAAAGTGCGACGAGCTCGCCTCTCGCTTCCCGGGCGTTACGGTTATAAACGGCAATCCCGCCGACAAGGACCTGCTTCGAGAGGAGCGTGTAGCTGAAAGTGACGCTTTCGTCTCTCTCACATCTCTTGATGAGGAAAACATTCTTCTATCGCTTTTTGCCAAAGACGCGGGTTGTAAAAAGGTAATAACAAAAATAAACCGTATCGAATACGACAGTGTTATATCAAAGCTTGACCTAGACTCCATAATTTATCCGAAAAATCTGACAGCCGATATGATTGTGCGTTATATCAGAGCAAGACAAAACACCCTCGGAAGTAATATGGAGACTCTCTACAATCTTATCAAGGGAGAGATTGAGGTTGCGGAATTCACAGTCAGCGAAAGCTCGCCTATCGTAGGACGTCCTCTTTCCGAGCTCAAATTCAAGGATAACGCGCTCGTTGCCGCAATTCTCAGAGAAAAACAGCTGATAATCCCGCGCGGCCGTGCGATAATCGAGCCGGGAGATTCCGTTGTGACCGTAACAAAGCTTCTCGCCCTTCGTGACATTTCAGACATATTAGTTCAGTAATATAAGGGCGTTTTTGCAAATATTAGTTGTCATTATACCTAAATTATAGTGATTTTTTGATAAAAAGGACCGTATGTAATATGAACTTTTCAATGATAAGATACACCCTCGGATGGCTTCTTATTTTCGAGTCTGTATTCTTTTCCGTGCCGCTTATTACCGCGGCTGTATATTGGGAGGGGGCGTTTTTCTCCTTTCTTCTAGCGGCACTTGTGTCGCTCGGCGCAGGACTTCTTTTGACGATGAAAAAACCGAATAACACAGACCTCTACGCCAAGGACGGCTTCGTTATCGTGTCGCTTTCGTGGATTATAATAAGCATTTTCGGTGCGCTTCCCTTTATGTTCACCGGTTCCACGACCTCATTTATTGACGCGCTGTTTGAAACCGTTTCGGGATTCACGACTACCGGCGCTTCGATATTTGTTGAGGTCGAGAGCCTTCCAAAATCCATTCTTATCTGGCGCAGCTTCACACACTGGATAGGCGGTATGGGAGTGCTGGTATTCATTATGGCGTTTCTTCCCCTTAGCGGAGGACAGAATATGCACATCATGCGTGCTGAATCCCCCGGCCCCGAGGTCTCAAAGCTCGTACCCCGTGTTAAAAAAACAGCCACCATACTCTATATAATTTACTTTGCCCTGACAGTCGCGATGTTCATAACACTGCTATGCTCGGGAATGAACATTTTCGACGCGGTTAATACAGCATTTGCCACCGCGGGAACCGGCGGCTTTGGCTTCAAAAACGACAGCTGCGCCTCTTACTCGGCGGCGCAGCAGATTATCGTCACAGTATTTATGCTTGTCTTTTCTATAAACTTCAACTCCTATTATCTGGTGTTGAAGTTGAAGCTTAAGGATGCTTTCAACTCCGAGATCAAGGTCTTTCTTCTCGTCGTTGCTACCGCCGTTGCCATAATCACAGCAAATATCTCCTCAATGTTCGAGAGCGTGTGGGAGGCGCTGAGGCACGCGGCGTTTACGGTTGCTTCTCTTATCTCCACTACGGGATTTTCAATAGTGAACTTTGACCTTTGGCCAGAGCTTTCCAAAACCGTCCTCGTTATAGTTATGTTTATCGGAGCATGCGCGGGCAGTACGGGCGGAGGTATCAAGGTTTCTCGTATTATCATACTCTTCAAGGGTATGTCGCGCGAGCTGCGCACCCTCGTACACCCAAAACAGGTGAAGAAAATCACCATCGACTCGCGTCCTGTTGACCGCGAGGTTACTCGCTCGGTGAATGCGTATATGGTAACCTTTATCCTTCTGTTTACAGCCTCGCTTCTTGCGATTTCATTTGACAACATGGATCTTGTAACCAATTTCACCGCGGTAACCGCCACCATCAATAACGTCGGCCCCGGTCTTGGCGGCGTTGGCCCTGCCTCTAACTTCTCGGCCTTCTCTCCGATATCAAAGCTCGTTTTGACATTCAATATGCTCGCGGGCAGACTTGAGCTGTTCCCGATGCTGATACTTTTCTCGCCCTCGACCTACAAAAAATCGTAATAAGCTTGTCCACGTGGTGATTTTGCTTTCGACGCCTCGTCGCATAGCTATACTGCCGCAAGCTTCAACTCAAAAATGAAAATTGGGCGCTCTGCACATGCACGGCACCCAAAATAAATTATGATCCGAGTATGAAATGAAAAAACATCTATCTTCTCTGCTCTTTTTAACGGCGGCGCTTCTTTGGGGACTTGCCTTTTCTGCGCAAAAGGACGCGAGCGCCCTTCCCGCCTTTACGATAGGAGCTGTGCGAAACGTGTTCGCCACGCTCTTTTTGCTTTTTGTTATTCCGCTGCTTGACAGATTTCGCTCAAGCGACAGACGCCTTTTCGCGAGAGGCAGGCTCCTCGATTTTAACAAAACCGAGCTTATCGGCGGCGCGATATGCGGTGTAATTTTAACCGTGGCAACAGCCTTTCAGCAGACAGGCCTCGGCGACGGCACCGACGCCGGAAAAGCAGCCTTTATCACGGCGCTTTACGTTGTAATAGTTCCACTCATAACAATGATGTTCGGCAAGCGCACGCCGATAAATGTCTGGATAAGCATATTCATTGCCATCGTGGGATTTTATCTGCTTTGCATCAAGGACGATTTTTCAATTCTACCGTCGGACGCGCTCGTTCTTATATGCGCACTCATATTTGCGCTGCACATAATAGCAATAGACCGTTTTTCACCAAGGTGCGACGGCGTTCGTATGTCCTGCGTTCAGTTCTTCGTGGCATTTGTCTTAAATCTTGCGTGCGCCATTATATTCGAGAGCGGAGTTGCGCTAACACTCGTATGGGACAAGCTCCCCTCACTGCTTTATCTCGGTATATGCTCAAGCGGCATAGCCTACACTCTGCAAATTGTCGGTCAAAGGGACGCCAATCCAGCGGTGGCCTCAATTATACTCTCGCTGGAGTCGGTTTTCGGCGTGCTCGGCGGCGCGCTTATTCTTGGGGAGACCATGCAACCAAGAGAGTATATCGGTTGCGCAATAGTTTTTACCGCGGTCATTCTTTCGCAGCTTGAATTCAAAGGCAAAAACAAAGCTTAAATTGCGATTTTGAATAGTTAAGTTTACATATTAAACTATTTATCAGCCAAAAACCATTTACATTTTATATATTACAGAGCAAAAAACAAATCAAAATGAACTAAATTTACACAGGAGAAGCATATGAGTGCACTGGAAGAAAGGCAGATTTCAAGAGAAAGAATATACGAGGGCTCTGTTCTCACCGTCGTGCGTGACGAGATTGAGCTTCCGAACGGCAATCACTCGCACCGAGAGTTTTGCCTTCACATCGGTGCTGTCGCCATACTGCCGCTTCTTGATGATGGCAGAGTTATAATGGAGCGCCAATACCGTTACGCGCACGGACGCGTGTTTTTCGAGATACCCGCAGGCAAGCTCGACACCCCCGACGAGGATCCTCTCGAGGCAGCGAAACGCGAGCTGCGCGAGGAGACGGGCGCTATAGCAAAAAAATACACCTACCTCGGAGAAATTGACACGACCCCCGCCCTCATGAACGAAAAGATACATTTATATCTAGCAGAAGGCATCACCTTCGGCGAGAGAAGCCTTGACTACGACGAGTTTCTCGACGTCGAGCTCGTCCCACTCGACACCCTCGTGCAGATGGCAATGCGCGGCGAAATCAAAGACGCCAAAACACAGGTAGCCATCTTCAAAACCAAGCTTTTAAAATCCAATCCCGCCTGATGCCTTCGCCACGCGGCGTGCAACCTCACAGCCCGCACTCAGCATTGATACACGACACATATCCGCACACCCCCTCAGCATCGATACACGACGCATATCCGCATAACCCACCCCCAGCTTCGATACACAGTGCAAACCAAACTCTATCTTTTGAATTTGCGCAAAAAACAAAAAGCAAAAGAAAAGCTAAAACGAAAACAAAAAGCTTGACAAAACAAATTTCGAAAAATCTAAAAAATCCAAAAAAAGTTCAAAACCCTCTTGACTTTTCGACACATAGGTGATATAATATACTAGGCTTTTTCAAAGAAGCCGTTTTCGCTTGCTTCGCTCGCGAAACCAAACGCAAATCCGAAAAACAAAAATCTGGGTGTGGCGCAGTTGGTAGCGCGCTACCTTGGGGTGGTAGAGGCCGCAAGTTCAAGTCTTGTCACTCAGACCAAAAAAGCATTGGAAACACTACGTTTTCCAATGCTTTTTTCTATTCAAGTCAGCTTGAGCTTTTGAGCTTCCACATAACAAAACACTCCGCCACAGGCGGAGTGTTTTGTTATGTGGTCTTGTCTCTGTTTATTACGTCGTTTGAATATGTATAGCATACGTTTGGCTATTATATTGCATACCGCTTACACAGCTTTGAATAGTGCTCAACAAAAGCTTTCGGATCACTTCTTAATAGTTCCTCGGCGGAAATTCTGGCGCTGACTGAAACCTATGAAACGGAAGTCCGGTTTGTTGAATTGACCACCACCTGTCCGCTGGGCAGCGGAACAATGACGCTGTATCCGCCGGTAGGGGAGGGCGATGACAACGAAAGCGGTATCGCGGCCCTC
>JAEIGA010008275.1_pt1 | contig 15753 bp, 19 predicted proteins | sample 9270691 | NCBI WGS metagenome assembly JAEIGA01 (sample SAMN17057246, study PRJNA624740) | gut metagenome | biome: biome; isolation source: fecal sample | host: Bos grunniens | place: China: Xizang | collected 2019
TCAACTAAAAAAGCCCTCACGGTATGGAAACCGCAAGGGCATAAGCGAGGATAATATCGAAATGCGATCAGATCGCAGAACGACCTTCTTTTTTCCCGAAGTGGCAATAGTGCCAATAGTAAAGCGGGAAGTAATCAGAATATGCTTTCTCAAGGTCTGCATATCTGTCACGGTACACGGTCGGATTGAACTCTGCGGAAGCCTGTCTGAACTCCCACATTCCGTATGTCGTGAAGTGTTGCCACAGCATCGAGTGATCATTGCCGAAAGCCTGCTTGAGATCGGCATATTTCTCGGAGTAAAAATCGGGATTGAACACAGGCGCGAAATTCTCGCCCATATAGACGAACATCTCCGTCGTCCCGCCCGAGTAATCCTTGCGCGATTTGTTGACGTCTACGCGCCCATTAACGCCCGCAACAGCACCGTCTGACGAGTATTGCCATATAACCCAATCTGTGACGATTTGAGGCTGTGAGCCGTATCTTGCGACCCATTTGTCGTATGCGCCAAGCCTCGACAGGTCGAGTCTGTCTTTGAAGCCCGAGATGTCTGATGCGTAGATGCCTGTTTTATAGCCTGCGCTCTTGATCGTCTCACAAAATGCAATGCAGGCGTCGGTGTTTCCCTGCTTGGTAGCAGGCGTCGGAAGTTCGAGGTCAATGAAGACGGGAAAATCGAACGACAAGCCCGATATTATCTGCAAGCAATACATTGCGTCGGCTCTGCCTGCTTCTGCGCTTGTGAAGCCTTTACCGCCCATAAAATAGCCACCGACTTTGACGCCGTTCGCCTTGGCATTGGTGAAATTGTATCTGAAAGTGCGGTCTTCAAATCTGCCACATTCTGACCCGCCAATTTTGAGGATTGCAAACGCCTGCGACTTGGCGACCGTTCCCCATAAGATGTTAGGCTGATAGATAGAGACGTCTATTCCGTTTAGTTCCATTTGTCATTCCTTTCCGTCCTGCTCGGTGATGATATAGAAGATGCCGATTGATGCACAGCAAATGCCGAGAACAGCGACGAATATGATCAGCACATTCTCAGCCATTGTTGCCACCGTCTGCGAGACCTTCTCCGATCACATAGCCGATGACCGTTGCTCCCGCCATAATGAGTGATGCGACCTGCTCCGCGTCGCTTGTAGAGTCTCCGAAGTAGATGAGGAGCATCGTCACAAATGTCGCGATGCTGACCCAAAACTTGCGAGATGTGAGTTTTCTTTTCCAATCAATTTTCATTTTTAAGCACTCCTTTCTGTTTTCTTCTCAAGGTCGTCGATGCGATGATTTGCGACCTTAATCTTTTCTTCCTGCAATGTTGCCGACTCCTCGAGTTTGAATGTGCGCTCGATGAGATTGTTGTATTTCTCCATTTTCTTTTCGAGTTGTTCGATGCGATAACCTGTCAATTTGTTCGAGGTCATAATCCCGCCGAACGTTCCGAACAATGTCCCAAATAATGCAATAAATGCTGTGATGATATTCTCGCTCATCTTTCCCTCTCCTTATGCGGTCTTTGTGTATCTCATTATCAAATATCTAACCGATGCCGACGCATTGACTCTTGAGGCTAAAATGTAAACATCGTTTCCACTATGGTATGCCATAAGTGGATAAAATGAACCGCTCGAATATTGTCCGTTGATGTCAATGATCTTGTCGATGTTTGGAATTGCAACCGCATACGTCCAAGCATTATTTGGAACTGTCAAATCACTCCCTAAATCATAGACACATTCATATATCGTTGAGCCGTCTATCCAAGTTCCGACCACTTGCTCATTAGTGGAATAATGAACTGTCGGCACTCCGTCCGTGTTCCAATCTCCCGAACCCGCAACGTCTGTGGTCTTGGTATATTGAATCGTTACATAAGCCGTTTGATTCAATGTTGCGTTGTCATTCACGAGCATACTTATATAAGTTTTTGCCCCGTTGACAAAAACATTAGACGACCTACTTGTATTAAAATATATATTAAGACCCCAATTAATTGAACTGTGGTAGTGTCCAAACAAATTTACAACAGTATCAACATTCAATGCCGATATGTCTTGCACTTGCACACTATCATTTAGTGTTGACGGAGTTGTAATTTGATAGGTCTTTTGATAAAGCGGTTTATTATCCCGCCAAATACCGATACAACGCTCGGTGTCGGAATAGATAACAGGGGCAAAAATACCGTTCGTGCCTTGCAATAATCCGTATGCTCTGCAATTCGCCCAATTCCCAAGACCACTAAATTCAGCGACTTGTCCTTTTCGCAAAAATGACGTAACAGAAATATTGTCCGTTGCGAATCCGCTTGAAAAATTGGCAACCGTTTTTCCGTCCACCGTGAGCGAGACATTTGATCCGTTGAATTTTCCTGTGTTTCCTACAAAAAAACAATCTTCTGTTGCGGTATATGTCCAAGACGAATAAGTTTGCGAACCCGAATTTATCTGTTGAGCATAAACGATTTTATCGGGATTTATAAATGCTCCGTATACATTCCCGCCGAGAATGTCAACAATGGTCTTATCGTTTACACTATCGTCCGTGACTTGAACCTTGCCCTTGAACTCTAACCCCGTGCGTTGAGTCATTGCCGAGCCGTTTTCGTCATATATGGTATGACCGCCCGAGCCACCGCCACCGCCGAGATTATTGTCAATAATTCCCATATTGGCATTAAACTCTGATCGAAAATCCTCGATCGGGTCTGTGGCATCGGGTTGATATAAGTTGAAATTAGGAGTATATTGTGCCATTTTTACCGCCTTTTAGTTCCAAGAGGGGACGTTATACCACAAATTAGGAGCGTCACCTGTGCTTGGATTGAACGAGCCTTTGTTAGTACCTACAACGACCCAATTTTCGGCATTGCTTGCATCGTGAGTGTAGTATGAGAGAGGGTGTTCTGCATCGTCAACCTCACCGATTGTATAAGAGTGTCCTTGCCTGTCCACCCAAGACCAATTGATCTCAATAAGGTCTTTACCAAGTTTGGACGAATAACATTTCGGGCGTGTTAAGAATGTTCCACTCATAGTCGTTGCGTGTGATAGGTCAAGAATGACATCTGAAAAATTCAACACACTGCAAACATAAAACATCGAATCAAGTGCTCCGTGAAAATCCCAATTTTCAAAGGCTTTGAGGGTATCAAGCCACCAACAACCTTGAAACATATATCGCATATCCGTTGCCGATGAAACGTCCCAATCCTTGACGCCTTTGCAATCCGTGAGGTAAAAGTTCGCTTGAAATGCACCATTAAAATTTGTGCAATGCGAAACATCGAAATTCTCCAAACCATCAAGGCTCTTTACTAACGTATTTGACATAAAGTTATACATATTTGTAGGCTTGGGTTGCCAATTTGACAAAAGCAAAAGACCATTGCTGAGATTTGAATCTGAAAAAGTTCGTGACAAATCGGTTACGTTTGAAACGTCCCAATTTTCCAAGCCGTGAAGATTCGATAATTTTTTTGTATAGTTAAACATCTGACTTAATGTTGTTACACTTGATGTATTCCAATTTAATAATGCTGAAATATCGACTAAATTATTACACCCGTCAAGCATCATACGCATATCGGTTACGTTTGAAACATTCCAATTTTCCAAACCGTGAAGATTCGAAAGGCTCGTACAACCTGCAAATGCTCCCAACAGATTTTTGACTTTTCCTGTGTTCCATTTTTCAAGTGCTGATAAATCAGCGAGTTTGGTGTTGTAACTAAATAGCCCTTGCATATCCTCGCACTCGGAAACGTCCCACTCTGCGAGTGCTGATATGTCCTCGACATAGGAACTTGAAAATAGGCTTATTATTTTTGCGTTGCTGACATCGGCAAAAGCGAACTCTGAAATATCGGTCAATGCTTGACCCGTAATCATTGAATTGCCTTGTCTGCCTATGCTTCTTGCTCTCCAAGGGATAGACGAGGTTTTGACAATGACATTACTAACGTCTGTCGTATAGACATTTGACCCGACCTCGGTCGTTGTCATAGGTCTGAAAAATGCGTAGCCGTCCGTGTATATATCACATCGGATATATTCATTGATTGAACCTTTCCAATGTGCCGAGTTTGAAACCGTGCCGTGATTAACGACCGTGATCTTCTGCGAGACGGTCTTGTCGACGATGATCGTTTCTTCGTCGTGAATGTACTCGCGATGATAATGACAGGAAACCGTGACCTCTCCCTCTGTTGCGAATGTGTCACCGATTGCAGGTGTAAACGTGCAATGTGCAATGTCGTCCTTGACGGCGTCCATTGGCTGACCGTATTCATCGGGAACTGTGAAAAAATACATTCCCGCATAATTGATCGAATTGAGAGGCACGAAAGGGTGAGAGTAAATCTGAACATCACCGTCGCCCGAGTCTGCGAGAGTGTAGTCGTGACCTGCTCCAAATATGACAAATTTCAGATCATTTATTCCGATTGATGCGCTCATACTAAATCACTCCAAATTGTCGGCGTGTCTGTTACGGTCATATAGACGAGAGCCGAGTGTGTTGTCTTTCCTGTGACTCTAAATCCGCAGGTCGATGTGAAGACTCTCTTTCCGATCATCGCCTTCTCCTCGGTCACTTCGAACTCATAGGACGCCTCATCGTCGACGGTGATCAGAATTTTGACCGTCGCTGTCGCGGAGAGCGTTGCCTCTGCTGTGAACATAAAGCCCATACGTTGAACGTCGACCGTCTGCGTCCAATCTATGCGGGCGACTAATGTCTTCGAATTTCCGACCGTGAGAGCCGATGTGTTCTCGGTATGAAGAAGCCAAAAATTCTTTGCTCCCGACTCCTGCCCGTTGTTGTAATCCTTCGAAAGACCTGCGACCGTTTTTGTAAACCTGTCCTGCGCAGATGTGAGCCTCGGATTGTCTCCCGAGCATTGAACGGTCATTGTCCCGCCGATGTTGTAGGTGATCTCTGTGATCGCACCGACGTCATATGCGCCCGCTTGGTTGTCGACGAAGGTCAAGACGTCCGAAGGGTCATAAACGGGAATTAGAGGCATTTCCGACGCATAAGGGACGTAATAAATTCCGTTGAACTTGTCGATGATCTCCTGCAATGCGTCCTGTCGGTTCTGTGCATCTGAAAATTGCAGGAAAGGATTGACGCCGATGTCGAGAACAATCCCGCCTGTGTTCGAGTTGCTCACATACTCCTGCACTCCACCGTCTTTGTACGTCGCATAAAGCCCGTCATAGGTCGTTCTGAAATCAGACAGGTTAGAGGTCAACCTAAACCTTGCAGGCACGGTGTCGTCCGAAATAGAGCGATATACGCCCATATACAGAAGCCCGTCTCTGCCGATGTATGCGAACGCGCCGAGATATGCTCCGAGATAACCGAGAACATCACGCCACGTTGAAACATCAGAGACGACATCTGCGAAGCCTGTGTTTCTGTTCCCGTTTGCGAGTCCTTCAATCTGCGCTGATGTAGAGCCGAGAGTGACGCCACAATCAAGACACATCTCCGAAAGCCACGCGAACGGCGATTGTATGGTGTTATGAAGGGAAGGAGAGAACGCCACATCATCGAACTTGATCATCGCGTCATATGCGGTGATAGATATTTTCGACGCGCTCTGATTTGCCTCGGTGATAATAAACTCGCCCATTGGCACGACATCAGATGCGCCCTCGAGTTGTACGGAGAGAGAAATCTCGCAACCGTAGAGTTCATATCTCGACACGTTCGGAAGGTTCACCTCAAGAGTGAGTTGTGAAGCATAGACCGAACCGATTTCTAATTTCTCGCCCGATATTGATCGCGTGAGTTGTCCTGTGATGACATCTGTGTCAACAAAAGAGATTGGCGTCGGTGTGTTGATGACTCCACTCCAATGAAAGATGCGAATGTCGTCTTTGATTTTTGTCTGAAAGTCTGCGCTCGTGCTATACATCGCGACCTCTTAAAATTCAATCAAGTCAAAAGTGAGATTATAGAGACCTATTGTCCCGCTTGTGTTGTCGGAGTTCTGAACGAGGTTTGAAATGAAGTTCCTAATCCTCATTGATCTCTCAACATAGGCGTCGGTCACGGGGTCATAGATTTTGACCGCGAGTGCGCTCGTTGAGTTCGCCCAACCTTTGAAAGTGGCAAGCCAAGAGGACGAAACATCGAACGATGCCGTCACGGTCAACTTGTCCACTCTCAAAACGTCGACGACGTCTGTGCCTGCTTCTGTCGTCATTGCGTTCTCGACGACCTCGGAGTTTTCGCTCCACTCGATAGGCACAGGGATTGGTGTATTATTTATCTTTACGGGGTAATCATTCAGTTTGCTCATTTGCCTCTCCTCAATGACATCATCTGCTGTGCTGTCAAAAGAACCGAGCCGAGATTGTTGTTGTCAATCGAGACGTTGATGATCGTGTCGCCACCGTTGCCGAGTGCCTGCGTCATTGCGCCTGCGATCATTGTCTCAAGGTTTGACAGAGGAAGCACCGCTTCCGCACCTGCTTCGCCACCGCCCAAGAAGCGACCGTTCTGCATTCCGAAGATTGTCGGAGATGTCAAGATTCCACCGTTCGCATACCAATCGACGTTGAACTTGGGAAGTGTTCCCATTCCGTTGATGCCATAAGGCGGGACGCCACCGCTCACGGAGATGTGAGGGAGTTTCAAATCGAAGCCTTCCTCGAACATTTCCCCGAGGCTGTCCCAAATGCCCTTGATTGTGTCGAATATGTTCTGAAACGTCTCCGCAACGCCGTCCTTGAAATCGGTGAACTTCTGCGTCACTTCGTCCCATTTGTCGGTGACATTTGTCTTGATGCCGTCCCATATCTGCGACGTTGTATCAGAGATCAAGTTCCAACCTGCCTCAATAGACTCGCGCTCTGACTTGGTGCTGTCGTCAATAAAATCGGTGATTGCCTTGAAGCCGTCCTCGACCGTCTTGAGGTCTGTGTCAAGACCTGCCTTGATGTCTGCGCCCATTGCGGAGAATGCGCCCGAATATACGTCAAGTGCCTCATTCAATGAGTTGAAATCAAAGAGTTCATCGAAGAAACCACCGTCACCGAACCAAGTGAAATTTTTGTACCATTCCGCATCGGAAGAACCGAACCTCTCCAAGAACGGCGCGATGACATAATTGTCGAGTGCTTTTCCGATCGCACCGCCTGCGAGTGCGCCTGCAAGACCTGCAAGAAGTGCAGAACCGAGAGACGCGCCTGCCGTTGCTCCTGCTGATGCGACAGAACCACCGCCGAAAAGCGAGGAAACCTTCGCACCGATGCCGAGACCGCTCAACATCTTGCCTGCCTTTGCGAGTCCCGAGATGCCTGCGCCGACGCCACCGATCACGCGACCTGCTGTCGATAATGCAGGAGCGAGGAGTGCGATCTTGCCGAGGTTTTCAATGAGTTCTTTCTGCTCGTCTTCACTCATTGCTTCCCACGCGTCCTTGAGGTCGCGCAGGATAGGCTCTAAATCGTGTAAAACGTCCACCAAGACGGGAATGACCTGCTCTCCGATTTCTGCGCCGAGTATTTTGAGTTCATTCATTGCTGTCGTGAACTCATCAATCGGGTCTTGGATTTCGCGGAAAGTATTCTCAACGCTATATGAATAATCAGACATCGAGCCTGTTATATTCATAAACGAGAGATTACCTTCCTGCATCGCGTTCACGATCTGCGCGTATGCTTTCCCGCCGAACAGTTCCTTCGCCATTGCAAGTTTTTCTGAATCAGCAATTCCTGCTGACTCCATTGCATATTCGAAATCGCGGAGTGTTTCGGAGAGAGTCTTGCCGTCTGCTGTTGCTTTCGCCATTGCAGATTTTAATGCGGTAACTCCTGCCGATGCGTCGATGCCGTTCTTCTCCATATCTCCGAGGAGAGTCGCGGATTGTGCGCAGGTCAGATTGAACTCTTTGAAAAATAGAGCATTGTCCTGCATCAAATTCGCAAGCGTATCAACAGAGACGCCTGTGTTCTGACCGACGCCGTTCAAGAGGTTTAAGACCTGCACGGTGTCACTTGTCTCCATTCCCCAAGCCTTCATCATCGCGGAGACTTGGTCAATAGATGCGGTGACATCTGTGTCATTTAACTCGGAGAACTTGATGAAGGAAGAAGACAGATTTTCGAGTTCTTCTCCTGTCACTCCGAAGCGCGTGTTGACTTCCGCGACCGCATTTGACACGGTCATAAAATCGGTCGGGATTGTCGTCGCGATAGAGTTCACGATGTCCTCTAATTCTTCAAGCGACTCGCCCGATGCGCCTGTCTTCTTGATGACGTTGTCCATTGCGTCATCGAGTTCTGTCCACGCCTTGATTGAAGATGCACCGAGAGCGGTGATCGTTGCGGAAACAGGCATCAATGCGTCGCCCATTCCTGCAATTTTGTCGCCAACAGATGAGACCTTCTGTCCGAGTTTGTCCATATCATCGGAGACTTTTGCAATCATTGCCTCTGATGCTGTGGGAACTTTCTTCAACTGTTCCTCGAGGTCTTTGAGATTGTTCTCTGTCTCGATGATCTCTCTCTGCCACGCGTCATACTGTTCAGCCGTGACCGTGCCGTTCTTGAGACCTTTCTCCATTTCCTCGGAGACAGACTTGAGTTGAGACAGTTTGTCCTTCGTCTGTCCGATCTCGGTCTGCAACATCTTCATTTTCTGACCGAGAAGCGTGACATTGTGAGGGTCAAGTTTCAGAAGTTTCTCGACGTCCTTGAGTTGTGTCTGCGTCGACTTGATGTCCTTGTTGACGCCTTTGAGTGCCTGTGACAGCCCTTTAGAGTCGCCGTCAATTTCGATTGTGATGCCCTTTATTCTGTCAGCCATATCATCACCATTTAGAACTTGTCAAAGTCTTCCTGTGTTGCTTTTATTTTCCATTCTGCGTGATCATTTGACATCTCGACAAACATATCAGAGACAAGCCCGATGTCTAATTTGTCGAGGTCGTCAAGTGAAAGCCCGACCTGCAAACATCTGAGCATAAACAACGCCGTTGTCATTGGTCGCTCGGTCGGGCGAGCGGGTTTTTTGGTTCGACGGTCTGCTCTCTGTTCAACCGCCATAATTCCATAATTTCGGGGAATATATGATAAATGGAAAACGTCTCGAACTGATCGAGCCATTCTTCCATATCTTTTTCGATACTTTCGCGCTTGATCTCTCTCCCTTCTGCCTGCGCATTAAGACAAAATGCGATGTTTTCGAATGCGTTGAGGCATTTGACAGGCAGGTCAAGGTTTGAGTTGTAACCTGCGATAATAGATGAGATGTCGACGAATATGTCTCGTCCGAAGGCTTGGCGGTACACTCGGGGTGTACTCGCCGTTGCCTTGAACTTGAGATCACGTCCGTCAATACAGATTGTCTTTTCCATTTTTTTATCCTCGCTTCGGAAAGATTAGGTGTACTGATGAACAGCAGAGAACCACGTTGAATACTCTGAGTCGCCCTCTACGCACTTTGAACGAACGATACGCATTCCGTTTGCGTCAAGAGGCATAGGTGATGCGTTGAGGTTCATCGTTGCGGTCTGAGGTTCTTTGCTCTCGGTGAGAGTTCCACTCGCGATTGCAGGTCTCGAGCAGGAACAGAGATAGAGGCAATGTCTGACGGCATTTGCATCTCCTGCGAACTCGAAAAGAAGCGCGAACTGTGCGGGTTCGACTTCTGCGTCCTCAAAGATAACGCCGTCGGTGTCTGCGCCATATCCGAAAATGTCGGTATAAAATGTCTCGGGTATCTTTGCAACCTCGAGTGTTCCCGAATAGCCTGTGTTGTTGGTGACGTTGTAGTACTTGGTGTCATCTGCAAAGAAATTGGTCTCGTCTCCCGATGCGTCCATTGACAGGTTGACAGCACCTGCGATTGCGACAGGAGTCGCATATGTTACGGTGCTTCCGCTGACCGTTGCCTTTGCATAGTAGACATTTTTCAAGCCGTAAACGACCTTGTTGTTATTAGCCATTTTTTAATCTCCTTTATGCGTTCATCTGAAATGTGTATGTGATAGCATACATCTGCTCATCGGTCGAGTATGACTCGTCCCACTCGTAGATCACGCCGAGAGTTTTCAGAACGCCTCTCACCGCGTCTTCTGTGGTCGGGTCTTTGACCTTCGTAAACAGAACGATGCTCACATTCATTGTGTCGAAATAGTTCTCATCGTCGGCAGGTGTTGTCTGCCCGCCTGTCACGAAGCCTGTGCAATACGGGAGTGCAGGAGAACCGCCGTCTGTTGGAAAGACATTGTAGGCATATGTGATATGAGCCTCATCAAAGGCTGTTTTGATTGCTGTGAGTTCTGTCGTCATATCCTTATCCTTGCGAGTTCGTCTGCGAAGACTTTCTCGAATTTCTCCTCTGCTTTCTTCTGCGCAGGTGCGATGTGTGGCTTGGGCGATGATTTGCCATAAGAGCCGTATTTATTGGCGATGCGGTGCGATTTTTCGAGCAGGTGCGTCAAGCGGTATCTTGTCGCGTTATACACGACGAGTTCGGTGCGGTACGACTTGCCTCTCTTGATTTCTTTCTCTCTGAACGTCCAACCTTTGCGATAGTCTCCCGTGTAGCCTTCGGGAGATGTGTCCTGCAATTCGTTCTCTGCGGTCTTTCCTGCTTCTTCCGAAGCCTTGGCGAGACATTTGTCAACGCCTTTTGAATAGTCCTCAAGAGTGAGGTCAAGTGTGTCGAGAAATTTGTCAATCGAAATGTGTCCGACCTTGCTCATTCAAGCCCTGCCTTCTTTTCAAGATAGAGTTCAACCTGTTCGTCGTCTCTTTCATAGGTGCGGTATATGCCGTATTTCTGACCGTCATATTCACATTCACTCTCGCCCTCATAGTCTCCGAAGAAGACCGTCGCAACATAGACGGGGACGAGTCCCTGCCTGCCTGTCTGTGAGTATGAAACCCACTCCGCGCGGGAGATAGAAGTGATCGTCGCGAACACAGTATTTTTCTGTGTCGTGTAGATTTTCTGTCCCATTGAGTCGGTCGTGTATGTTTTTTTGAGCAGGTCAATCGTTACGGATTTATTCATTACCACTCACCATTGAAAAATCGGAGTAATCGGAAGACGTTGAAAGTTGCGCCTTCTGCTCATCGTATGACTTCTTGAGAACTTCCCAATTCGCGGGGTTCGGCGTTCCGAAGTTCATCTTGCAATAGGTCTTGATAGCGGTGTTGACAACCGTGTCATTTCCTGTCGGTATGATGACGCCTGCGATGCCGAGGTCAATCTTCGCAGACTCAATCAGATCGTTGAGTTCTGCGTCGTATGCCTGCGTTGTGACTCTCAATGCCATTTTCACATCGTCTAAAAGTGCCATAATATCAGCCTTTCTTTGCGGTCTTTTTGGCGGGTTTCTTGGCGGGTTTCTTTTTAGGTGCTTCTTCGAGTTTCGCCTCAACCTTCGCGTCGACCTTGTCTTCTGCTATCTCAACCGCCAAGCCTTTTTCGATAGCCTTCAAAGCACGGTCATCGGGGAGACTTATGATCTCCCCGACGCCGTATGTTTTGTATGTGATGACATAGTCAGCGAAAGCCTTGACGACTTTCAGCCTCATCATATCAAGCCTCAAACGCCTGCGGGCTTGGTGATGAGTGCGAATGCCTTGTCAGCAACAGGTGCGGTCGCGGTGTAGAGTTTGCCGAGAACTTCGACAAGGTCTTCCTTCTTGCGGGTGAGGTCGTCGAAGGTGAACTTGATCTCGCCACCGTCGGGGAAGTTGACGATCACGCCCTCGCGGAAGTCTCCAACGATTGCGTATACGTCGTCCTCGGACGCGTCATCATATGCAGGCAGGCTGTTGTTGAAGTGAACATCGAAGCCCTCGAAAGGGTCGACAGAATAGCCGTTTGCATATTCTGCCTGCTTGAATGCGCTCCAAGTCTTCTTGTTCATAACAACGACAGGATTGGTTGCCTCGTCGGAGAGTTCTCCGAGTGCCTGCGCAACAGTTCCGACCGCAGGAGCGACCTTCACGATGTTTGCTGAAACAGAAGTTGAGGTTGCGCTCTGAGGAAGGCTTGCAATCTGTCCGATGATTGTGTCTGCGATCTTCTTCATAATCTTGTGAGAGATTTCTGCGTAGATGTAACGAACAAACGCTTCTCCGCGAAGGCTCATTACTTCATCGCTGAAAGACTTGAATTTCTTCACGAAAGCAGGGATTAAGGTCACGATGCCCTCGTTGAGTTCTTCCTCGGAGATTGCTCCGCTTCCCTCGGTGTGGATTACGGCATCAGAACCGCTGATCTCGAAGTTGACCTTGAGGTTGCCCTTGATCTGAACCTGCTCGCAGAGAGAGGTGATCTCGTTTGCGTCCCAAGCGGTCTTGATGATGTCATATACGAAATCGGGAACAGCGATCTCACCGCTGACATTCTCGGTGAGGAGTGCGGTCGCTGATCTGAACTCCTTGACGTCGCCTGTCTTGAGAAGTTCTGCATATGCGTCTACATATGCTTCGCTGTTTCTGTACTCGGTGTTGTTCTTTACTTCCATTGTCTTTTCTTCCTTTCTTTCCTCGATGATAGGTGCGGTCACATCATTTGCGACCTTGTCTGCGAGGGCTTTTCTCTGCTCCTCTGCGGTGATGAGAGCCTTGCGTCTCTCCTCGATTGCGTCAACCTCAGCAGAAAGTTCCTCGATGTTTGCATCTTCTGCATTCATCTCGGTCTTGATCTCTGCGAGACGTGCTTCACATTCCTCTGCGGAAATGTTCTTGATGTCTTCAATCTTCATCTTTCATTCTCCATAAGTTTGATTTTGAGTTCCAAACGTGCTTTATCTTTTGCGCGCTTCTCTGCTTCGAGTCTCTCCGCTCTTTCTATCTCAATCACTCCGTTGAAATAGTCGCGAGTTGCGACGCCAAGACTTGTAGTCGGATTGGCAGGAAATGACACAGGTGACACATCGAAGACTTTCGCAATCCTTTTGATTGTTCTCGTTCTTGTCTTCTTGTCGTACTCGTCCTCTGCGACAGTAAATGCAAAACTCTGCTTCGGATAATTGCCTGCCTCTATATCCTCAAAGAGTCCTCTTGCCTTTGCGGTCTTTGAAAGGTCAGCCTTGTCAAAGAGTCCGTTCTCATCAAAGCCGACCTCGAGAGTGCCTGCTGATGATCTCGCGTAAACCGTTCCCTCGTGATCAACACGGAAAACAACATCAGAAAGGTCTGCGTCCTTGAACGCGTCCTTCTCAATGACTTCCTTGTAGTCGTTGCCGTCCTCGTCGGTAAACAGGACATAAGGCTCATATGTTGAAGCGTAGCCTCTGACGAGATATGAAGGCTCTCCTGCCTCATTTCTCTGCTCAACCTCAAGGTTTAATGTTCTGTATTCTCTGTTATCCTTCATCGTTGCTGTCTCCTATCTGTTCGACTTTCTCTCCTGTGTTGGGGTCATAATATTCACCGCGCAGGATATGTCTGTCACCGCCCGCAACAGGCGGGAGTTGCCAAATCTCACGCACTTCGTTGATGCTCAAGACTCCTCTGTCGGCAAGGTCACGGGAGACCGCCAACTTGTCGGAGTTGTTCATATACTGAATGCGATTTGATGTGAAGAAAATCTCCGAGCCGAATGAATACTCTCTGTCGGTAAAGAGCATAAATGTCAAAACTTCGGAGAGTTGAATTGCAAACGGTTCGATTGCTCCCTCGTAGAACGCAGAGAACTCGTCGCCGTGTGCCTTGTTCTGAATGACGTTTTCGTTTACTCCGAAGTAGTCGAACACATTCGTCTGAATGAGTTTCATCTGCTCGGTATCAACAGAGAACTCCTGCGACGTAATCTGCTTGATGTCCGAATATGTATTCGGGAACAGGAGCAGACCGCCACCGTCTTTTCCTTGGAAATTCTCGGCGTCAAATCTCTGTCTCTCATTGGCGAGGTCTTCTGCCTTTGCGAAGTTCGTCAGTTTCGCCATAAAGCGATAACTCGACGCGTTCTTCGCATATTCCTCGATGCCCTGCCTCTGAATGTTGATGAGTTGCATCGTGTCATTGAGGACGTCGTTCGAGTCTCCGAAGAAATCCGACTTGAGTTGAAACCGTGTCAAGATGCCGATGTCGGAAAGTCTCTCGGCGGTCGTCTCATTCTTCTCGAGATGAAAACGAACCCACAGATCGCCTCTGTCGTCTTTGATGAGTTCGAAGCGCACAGCACGGAGAGGATAGACTCCTATCGTGTCGCCGTACTTATTCCGCAAGGGAATGACGAAGGCTGTGTTCTGCACGTTTAGAATGGTCGCTATGCGATAGAGGAACTGTGACCAAGTCTGAAACCCGTTCGGCTTCTTCTTGAGCCTTGTGAGGAGTTCTGACTTCGTCCCGCCTTCAATCGTGATCGCGAGTTTTGAAGCGTGTCTTGCAATCGCATCTATTGCCGAGCGAACGAGCAACGACTCATATATTTCTCCTTGCCACGTTCTAAAGACGGGAGTGTAGCCGTTGATGATCTCGAACGTCGACTTTGCGAGTGCGATGTCCTTCTGTGCTTCGATTTTCTTCGGGAATAAAATTTCCTTGAGTCCCATTTTTATTTGTTCTCCAACTGTGAGCCGAATTGACCGCACCATTTCTGACGAACGGTCAAAGCATCGAGAAGTGATGCCGTGCCGTCGATGTGACAGGTTGAGTCAATCTTGATTATTCTCTGCTTGTTGCTCTCGGTGTCTTTCTTGAGAGCGGTGTCAAGCAGGTGCATCTTTAGGAGCGGGTTCTTTGCGTATCTGATCTTGCTGTCTTCAAAAAGCCCTTCCATTTCCGTGATGACGGGCGACAAATTAAAGCCTTGATAAACGTCGTCCATTTGAAAACCGTAGGCTTGCATCTGTTGAACTAAATACTGTGCCGTGTAGCGGTCATATCCCGTCATTAAGGGCAGGATTTCAAACTCCTCGACCAAATGCGTGAACCACTTAAAACAATCGTTGTAATCGACGAAATTCTCGCCCGACGGGGAGATGTAGCCCTGCTGAACATACAACTTGTACGGTACGCCGTCGCGCTGTTGGGCTTCGTCAATCTTCTCGGAAGGCAACCAAAAATGTGAGAACACATTGAGGACGCCGTCCTTCGAGATGCAAACGCAGGCTGACGTCAGATCGGTCGTGCGAGAGAGATCAATGCCACCTACACAGTAACAATGAGCATAGTCTTCGATGCGAATGTCTGCTTCGCACTTCTCAACAGCCTGCATTGAAAGCCAAGCCTGTGACGCGTTCTGTCGTATATTGCAATACTTCACGACGAACTCTGTCTTCTTCGATAGCGAACCTTCCGCAACAGCGATCTCCTCGAGAAGATAATCGACCGAGATGCTGACGTTGAGGTTCGGGTTCGACTTCTGCAATTCGTTGAGGTCGTTCCATTTCTCGATGTCGTCGATCATATAGAGGACAGGAAGAAGACGCGACTCCTTTGACTCTCCGAGGAGAACTCTCGTTGACCTCTTGATGAGTTCGTCATATATTCCCTCGCTCTCATATCCTGCGGTGCTTATGCTCAAAATGAGAGGCTGTTTTCTTGCACCGAGTGCAGACTTCAAGACCTCGTACTGTTTGAGACCTGCCTGCCCTTGCCACGATGCGATCTCATCGCAGGAAACAAAGGAAGGATTGAGTCCGTCTGACTTCTTCTGTGAGAACGCGAGAGGCTGTGCTGTCGTGTTCGTCGACTCGATGTATATGTCCGTCCTGCGTCGTTTTGTCATTACGTCGAGGTCGGGTTCTTTCTTGATCATCTGA
>JAEIGA010008276.1_pt1 | contig 15752 bp, 11 predicted proteins | sample 9270691 | NCBI WGS metagenome assembly JAEIGA01 (sample SAMN17057246, study PRJNA624740) | gut metagenome | biome: biome; isolation source: fecal sample | host: Bos grunniens | place: China: Xizang | collected 2019
GGAAAGCCTGAGTGCAGCGACGGCGGATGTTCGTCATGCGGAACCAATTGCCATTAATACGGTCCCGGATAGGGATGTGCAACTATCGCCGCGAGGCGGGATTTTAACAACTAAATTACTAATTATGAGTTTATTAGCTATCGTAGGACGCCCAAATGTAGGAAAGTCCACACTTTTTAACCGTCTGGTGGGAATGCGCCAGGCAATCGTTGACGAGACAGCAGGTGTAACACGCGACAGACACTATGGAAGGTGCGAGTGGTGCGGTTCCGAATTTTCAGTAGTAGATACTGGTGGATATACATCCAACTCTGACGACATATTCGAAGAGGAGATCCGCAAGCAGGTAGTCCTTGCTATTGAAGAGGCACATGTAGTGCTCTTCATGGTAGAGGCCGGCACCGGTATCACCGACTATGATGAGGAAATCGCAGACCTCCTGCGCCGCAGCGGCAAGCCTGTCGTATTGGCGGTGAACAAGATTGACTCCGGCGAAAAGATGTACGATGCGTTCCAGTTCTATTCATTGGGACTTGGCGAGATCTACAGCATCTCTGCAGCAAACGGCGGAGGAACAGGTGACCTGCTTGACGCTATTGTAAAGGCACTTCCTGCTGAAGACCCGGATAAGGACGAGCGTCCTGACCTTCCACATTTCACTATCGTAGGAAAGCCAAATGTCGGAAAGTCGTCGCTTACAAATGCGTTGCTCGGCAAGGAGAGAAACATCGTCACACCGATTGCAGGAACAACACGCGACTCGATTGCTACACTATACAACAAGTTCGGTCATGAGTTCATGCTCGTCGATACAGCCGGCATGCGCAAGAAGGCCAAGGTACACGAGGACCTTGAATTCTATTCGGTCATGAGATCCATCCGCGCCATCGAACATTCGGATGTCTGCATCCTAATGATTGACGCACAGACAGGTATCGAGGCACAGGATATGGCTATCTTCAACCTTATCCAGCGCAACAAGAAGGGATGCGTCGTGGTTGTGAACAAGTGGGACACTGTCGAGAAGGACAGCAACACCATGAAGGAGTACACCATCGCCATCAAGGAGCGTCTCGCACCGTTCAACGACCTTCCGATCATCTTCACATCTGTAATAAACAAGCAGAGAATCATGGATGTTCTTGATGCAGCTGCACACGTGTACGATAACTACTCACGCAAGATCCCTACATCAAAGATCAACGAGGAGATGCTTCCTGAGATTGAAAACTACCCACCACCTGCATGGAAGGGCAAGTACATCAAGATCAAGTATATCACTCAGCTCCCTACACGTTCTCCTTCATTCGCATTCTTCTGCAACCTCCCGCAGTACATCCGCGAGCCGTACAGAAGATTCCTGGAGAACAAGCTCCGTTCGAAGTTCGACTTCCTCGGATGCCCGGTACACATTTTCTTGAGACAGAAATAATTTGAAGATAACACTGCTTACAGTCGGCAAGACCGACAAGGATTGGGTAAAAGAAGGCCTGGACATCTACGTGTCCAGGCTAAAGCATTATATACCCTTTGCGATCGTTGAAATTCCCGAACTTAAAAACGTTTCATCGCTTACCAAGGATCAGATCAAAAGTCGCGAAGGAGAACTGATACTCAAGAATATACGTCCTACCGACGATGTCATCCTGATGGATGAAAGGGGCAAGCAGTACACATCCATAGAGCTTGCAAGAACTCTTCAGGACAAGATTTCTTACATTGGCAAGGATATTGTATTTGTAATTGGTGGTGCATACGGTTTTTCCGAAGCCGTATATGCCCGTGCGAATTCAAAAATATCACTTTCCAAAATGACATTCTCTCACCAGATGGTAAGAGCTATCTTTGCAGAGCAGATCTACAGAGCCTTTACCATCATTCGAGGAGAACCGTATCATCATGAATAAAGCAAGATGAGTAAACAGGATTTCATACACAAGAGACTGCCACTCATAATTCTTGTGCTGTCATTGATACTGTTTGCCATATCTATGACCGGCAACATCAGCACAAGGGATGAGGACAGAATAGCCGAACGCATTGCTGACAGGATTCAGGACAGGATGGATGTTCTTGACCGCATCATCAGTCAGACTCTTTCAACACATCCGGCGGAGAAATCAAGCCCGAAAGAAATTGCATCGGACCTTGTTGTATATAGATATGTCAATGACTCTCTGGCATCCTGGCTCAATCAATTCCCTCTGCTGAACGATGACATTACCAAAAAGATGGTCTTCCAGCGTCTCACTCCGCTTAACAACAGGATTGAGTCTCCGCTTCACGAAGTGACTGACAGCTACAGTTATATCTGCCTTGGCCCTAAATGGTATCTCGTCAAACAGGTCGATGGAATCTGGAATGACAAGGTCATAGCTGGAATTGAGATCAAGAACACACTTCTCAATGACAGCGACAAGGCTGTCACATCTCAGCCGTTGAGCTTCAGCGAAGGAACTCCCGTCATCATCAACGGATCCCCACTTTTCAAGATAACATACGACGAATCTGCAAACAGTCCTCTTTTCGACAATTCAATGTTGCGATGGATAGCGATGCTGCTGTTATCCATATCTCTTATCATGTTTCTGGCAGGACACCGCACGTTCAAGGTGTTCTTCATGGTCGTTCCCGTGCTGTGCATCCTGACAACAGTATCATACTCGTGGATAAGACAGATGAATGACACATATGAAATTTTTTCTGACGAGATTTTTGCTGACAATTTCTTTCCATCACTTGGTGCACTGCTTCTGATCAACGCATTCATCTTCATGCTGAACATCTGCATCTTCATCATAAAGGGAAGAATCAATCATTTCATCTGCAACAATCCGAAGAAGAGAAAAATAAAGGCATACACCTACGGGGTATTCATCCTCATCTGCCTTCTCGCCATCCTGGCTTATATTCATTTCTCTCTCAGAAGCTTCATTATAAACTCAAGTGTAAGCCTGGAGATATATAAGGCCAGCAGCAACTTTGCATATACCGTCCTGGTATATCTGTCGTACACTTCCCTGCTCGCATGCGTTCCATTGCTATTGCAGTCTCTCAGGCCAGCGATCCATGAAATAACCGGAAAAAGTTGCAATTTCCTGACAAGAAGACTGCTCGTCCTGTATGCATTCGTGTGTGCAGCATATTTCACCGTCACAGCCAGCATCCATGGACTTCATAAGGAGCATGACAAAGTTGCAGAATGGGCAGAGACACTTGCCATCGACAGAGACCCTGACCTGGAGGACATGTTGCTGAGAATCGAAGACAATATCGCCGATGACAGGCTCATATCAAATCTGTCCACTCAGGAAAACTCCGGTGGTATAATCCTCAACCGAATCAAGGAGTATCATCTCAACAACATCGAGGACACATATGACATAACCATCACGATCCTGAACCAAAGGGATAAGATGGGCCAGTCTATATTCAACGAAATCATCCACAAAGGAACCCCACTTGCAAAACGCTCGCGTTTCATGTTCATGTATGACAAGACAGGAAACGCCAAGTACGCAGGTGTCTTTCTATATTATAACAGAGGGGTCGGTGTCACACGTGTCGTTCTCCAGATGGAGCCGAAGACAAATAAGGAAGGAAGAGGATACAGCAATATCCTGAGTCATTTCAGGAAATACCAGAAACTGGATATTCCTCCGATCTACTCTTATGCAAAATACAAGAACGGCTTCCTGACCACATACAAGGGAACATTCCCATACCCTAATGTCGATGATGTATATAAGGGCATCTATGACAGCGAGGACAAAGTTATCTCTTATCGTGAAGGTGATTATGTGCACTTCATTGCCAGGACATCTGAAAATGAGCTCATTGTGATGTCACGAATGAAAAGGACCGGCATGATTTATTTCACATCAATGTCGTACCTGTTCCTTTGCCTTGTGCTGATGAGTTTCCTGATTCCGACAAGGAGCAGCCGCAAAGCCACTTTCAAGAGCAATTATTTCAGGACAAGGATCAGTATCATAATCTTCATATCATCATTCCTGCTCCTGTCATGTATGGCCATCATAAGCATCACTTTCGTCTACAAGCGAAACGAGCAGAACATGTTCAATATGATGAAGGCACGAGTGAGCACAATTCAGGAGGCGTTGGAGAAGCACACCAGAAATGCAAAGTCTTGGAGGGATCTTTCTTCCACCCATTTTGCGAGCATTCTCGATGATATAGGCAATGCTACCAAGTCTGACGTTTCACTTTATAGCCCTGAAGGAAAGATATTCAGATCTACTTCTCCGGAAATTTTTGAAAGCAGGATTCTGGGAAGCCGAATAAACGAGCATGCGTTCTACAATATTCAGAGCCGAGCAAAAAGATTCTATATCCAACAGGAAAAGATCGACACATACAGATACTGGACACTATACGCTCCGATTCTGAACGGAAAAGGCGAAATAATCGCCATCATGTGCATACCTTACACGGATACAGACTATGATTTCATGAAAGAGAGCTTCTCACATGCAGCGATAATCATTAATGTGTTCGTCCTTCTGCTCATCATCTCGCTCATAATAACCAACAGAATCATCAATTCGATGTTCTCTCCGCTGGTGGAAATGGGAAATAAGATGACAGGAGGTAACATCAACAAACTCGAATACATCATCTATAAAAGAGACGACGAAATTTCTTCTCTTGTGGATGCCTATAACAGAATGGTCAAGGACCTGTCAGACTCGACAGTACAGCTTGCTCAGGCAGAACGAGACAAGGCATGGAGCCAGATGGCCCGTCAGGTTGCACATGAAATCAAGAACCCTCTGACGCCTATAAAACTTGAGATCCAAAGACTTATCAGGCTCAAGCAGAACGGCAATCCGAAATGGGAGGAAAAGTTTGACAAGGTAACAGCAGTTGTTCTGGAACACATCCAGATCCTGTCTGACACAGCCAACGAGTTCTCTACATTTGCAAAGCTCTACACAGAGGAACCTGTGCTCATGGACCTTGACAAGGTCCTGCAGGATCAGATAATGATTTTTGACAACAAAGATAACATCGAAATTTCATACATCGGCATGGAGAATGCCATAGTCATGGCTCCAAAGCCTCAATTGATACGCGTATTTGTAAATCTGATTACAAATGCCATCCAGGCCGTGGAAATCCATCAGAAGGAGGCCATTGAGAACGGTATGGACGTACCGGAAGGAAAGGTTCTCATCTGCCTGAGACATGGCACAAAAGACGGATTTTATGACATTGCCGTTGAGGACAACGGTCCAGGCGTGAAGGGAGAGAATCTGGATAAACTGTTCACTCCTAATTTCACTACAAAATCAGGAGGAACAGGTCTTGGTCTGGCAATCTGCCGTAATATAATTGAGAAATGCGATGGTGAAATAAGCTACCAGAAGTCATTCACCCTTGATGGCGCCAGCTTCATAGTAAGCATTCCAAAGCACAATCCTTAAAGAACGTAAGATTTTACATCTGAGACAGTTATGACTGATCCTGAAAGAATCAGAAGGCGCTCCACAACATTGCGCAGTTCTCTGATATTTCCGGTCCATGACTTGTCTACAAGCAGTTTCATCGCTTCAGGTTCGATCTCGCGCGGCTGCATTCCTGTCTCCGCGCATATCTGCTCGATGAAGAAGTCAACAAGCAGTGGGATATCATCCTTTCGTTCATCCAATGTAGGAACATTGATGACGATCACACTCAGACGATGATACAGGTCCTCCCTGAATGTGCCTTTGGCAATTTCATCCTTCAGATTCTTGTTTGTGGCTGCCACGACACGGACATCTACAGTTATATCCTTATCACTTCCGACTCGTGAGAGTTTTCTCTCCTGAAGCACTCGGAGAACCTTAGCCTGAGCTGCAAGCGACATGTCGCCTATTTCATCAAGGAAAAGAGTACCGCCATCAGCCTGCTCGAACTTACCCTTGTGCTGTTTGATTGCAGAAGTAAAAGAGCCTTTCTCATGTCCGAACAATTCGCTTTCGATCAATTCAGAAGGAATTGCCGCACAGTTCACCTCTACATAAGGCATTGCTGAACGACGGCTTTTCTGATGCAGGTTACGTGCGACCAGTTCCTTTCCGGTTCCATTGGAACCAATGATAAGGACTCTCGCATCTGTAGGGGCCACCTTATCGATCATTGCCCTGATATTCACCAGTGGCTCAGATTCACCGATCATAGGCTGGCCATAAACCTTCTTCTTGAGAATACGGGTCTCTTTTACAAGATGTACCTTTTCTGTCGCATTCTTGATTGTTATGAGAATTCTGTTCAGGTCAAGAGGCTTCTGAATGAAGTCAAAAGCACCTTTCTTGATACACTCGACTGCCGTATCAATGTCTCCATGACCGGAAATCATCACTACAGCCGCATCAATACCCATCTGGACAAGTTTGTCCAACACCTCCATACCGTCCATCTCAGGCATCTTGATGTCACAGAAAATAACGTCAAACTTATCCTTTTCGACCATCTCGCATCCCTGCACACCATTCTCTGCCACTTCCACATCATATCCTTCATCCGCAAGAATCTCCTTCAAAGAATTTCTGATGGAACGTTCGTCATCAATAATGAGTATTTTCATACGTAAATTTTTTAAGTGTTAATTATACAAATATCGACATTTTTGGGAGTTTACACAATATTTTATAATTTTGCCCGGTTATAAGCAAATTACATGCAAGTACCTGATATCATAATCGCCATCGACGGCTATTCTTCGACTGGAAAAAGCTCCTTTGCAAAAATCATAGCAAACGAGTTTTCGTTCCTGTATCTTGATTCCGGTGCCCTCTACAGAGGTGTCACCTTGTTTGCAATTGAGAACGGATTCATCAGCGAAGATTGTGCCATTGATGTGGTAGGTCTTGAAAAAGCGCTTGAAAATCTTGATCTTCATTTCGGCATCGGTGGCACATACATTGGAGACAGGTGTATTGAAAACGAAATAAGGTCACTGGAAGTTGCAGGAAAGGTCAGCCCGATTGCAACTGTGGCTCAGGTGAGAAATTTTGTAGACAAGAAGCTCCGTGAGTTCGGCAAGAAGAAAAGAGTCGTTATGGATGGACGCGACATCGGAACGACGGTATTCCCAAATGCCGAGCTGAAGATATTCATGACTGCAGACCCGCTCATCAGAGCAAGAAGAAGAGCAGATGAAATGACAGACGCAGACCTGGATGAAGTATTGAAAAATCTTCAGGAACGCGATTATATAGACTCTCATAGGGAAGTTTCACCTCTCACACAGGCTCCGGACGCCATTGTACTGGATAATTCATATATGACGGTGGATGACCAGCTGTCATGGCTCAAGGAGGTGATCAAGGAACGCTTCGGATGTTAAAAAGTTAGTTATGCTCACTGTTGATATAGATAACAATTCAGGTTTCTGTGCAGGAGTCATCAAGGCTATTTCCACTGCTGAGGAATTCCTGAATAAGACAAGGGATGCAAGGCAGGAAGGCAAGCGCCTGTACTCGCTGGGAGCTATCGTGCATAATGATGCCGAGCTCAACAGACTGATTGACCAGGGACTTGTCACCATTGACAAGGAGGACCTTGAGGAGATGGTAAACGCCCAGGGAGAATATCTGCTTATCAGAGCTCATGGGGAACCTCCTCAAACATATGAAACTTCAGAAAAACTTGGATTCAACATCATTGACTGCACTTGTCCGGTGGTATTGAAACTTCAGCAGCGTATCAGAAATGCTTATCAGATGCAGAAGGAGACCGGACGCGGACAGATAATCATATTCGGAAAGATCGGTCACGCTGAAGTGCTCGGACTTATCGGTCAGACCGAGGGTACAGCACTTGTGATCGAAGATATGGCAATGCTTGAGGATGCACTGCAGAATGGCACGATCAAGATGGATGAGCCTGTTGAAATCTTCAGTCAGACGACTAAAAGTCCTGCGGAATACTCAAGGTTATGTGCAAGACTTCAGGAGACAGGAGTATCTTTGACAATACATGAAACCATCTGCTCTCAAGTGGCGTCACGACATGAGAGACTTTCAAAGTTCGCACTTGAACACGATATGATAGTTTTTGTATCAGGAAAAGCGAGTTCAAACGGCAAAGTCCTGTGCGAGCTCTGCAAATCCCTGAACATCAGGACCTATCACATTGATTCTGTTTCCGAGATCAAGAGGGAGTGGTTCCGTGCCGACGATAAGGTAGGCGTTTGCGGTGCCACATCAACTCCGAAATGGCTGCTTGAGGAAGTGGCACAGTATATACTGGACCTCAACAAATATGTCCCCGCATGGGAGGAAAAATTTGCTGAAGGAGAAAAGGAATAATTCATTAACAAATTAAACTATATTATTTTTATGGCAACTACAGCTGATTTCAAAAACGGACTTTATCTTAGCTTCAACGGCAAGCCATGCCAGATCGTATGGTTCCAGCATGTTAAGCCTGGTAAGGGTCCAGCATTCGTAAAGAGTAAACTCAGAAACCTTGAGAATGGTCGTATCCTTGAGAACACTTTCACAGCAGGTGCAAAGATTGACACTATCAATGTAGAGAGAAGACCATACCAGTTCCTTTACAAGGATGAGGATGGATTCAACTTCATGCATGAGGAGACTTACGAGCAGATTCACCTCGACACAGCTCTCGTTGACAATGCAGACCTCATGAAGGAGGGTCAGCACGTAGAGATGATGTTCCTCGCTGACGAGGAGCGTTGCCTCACTTGCGAGCTTCCTACATACGTAGAGCTTGAGGTTACTTACACCGAGCCTGCAGTCAAGGGAGATACAGCATCTACAAATGCTCAGAAGGAGGTTACTCTTGAGACTGGCGCTATCATCATGGCACCTCTCTTCATCAACATCGGTGAGAGAATCCGCGTGAACACTACAGACCGTTCATACGGCGAGCGCGTAAAGTAATCTGACACGCACATTGAAGTCCCAGGACTTCATCAAATAAAAACAGAGAACTGGAAATCGTTCAAATTTCAGTTCTCTGTTTTATTTTATGTCAACAGACATCCGCCTGACAGATTATTCGGCCGTCTCATCATCAACTGGCACTTCTGTCTCTTTTGATGCCTCGTCGTGTTCTGCCTGGGTATTGATGCGCTGCGGTCCGCCCTTTCCTGCACGTTCAAAAGCATCAGAACGCTTGAGAGTAAAGTTCGAACCGAGATATTTGGTCCTTACATCATCATCATTAGCCAACGCTTCCGGAGTTCCGCTCTGAAGGATGGATCCTTCATACAACAGATATGCTCTATCGATAATTGCAAGAGTCTCGCCCACATTGTGGTCTGTAATGATAACACCGATATTCTTGTACTTCAGCTTTGCAATGATGTACTGGATATCCTCGACCGCAATAGGGTCCACACCGGCAAACGGTTCGTCCAACAAAATGAACTTAGGGTCAATAGCAAGAGCACGTGCTATCTCACATCTACGTCTCTCTCCTCCTGAAAGCTGAATTCCCTTGCTTTTACGCACCTTGTGCAGGTTGAACTCATCAAGCAGGTCCTCGAGTCTCTGCTTTCTCTCCGCCTTGGTGAACTGCTTCGACATCTCCATAACAGACATGATGTTGTCTTCGACCGTCATATGTCTGAATACGGATGCTTCCTGAGCAAGATAGCCGACACCAAGCTGTGAACGCTTATACATCGGCAGCTTGGTTATATCCTGGTCATCAAGGAAAATCTTTCCTGCATTCGGAACAACAAGTCCTGTCATCATATAGAAACTGGTTGTCTTTCCTGCTCCGTTAGGTCCGAGAAAGCCCACGATCTCTCCCTGCTCGACCTCCATCGAAACACCCTTCACAACAGTTCTATGTCCATATATCTTTACTAGATTTTCACAACGAAGCTTCATCTTATCTCACTTTAAAGCCATTAATTATTTGATATCAAGTCCAAGGTCCTTGACCAGATTCTTCACTTCCGAATTATCTGCCATAAGTTCCTTCGCTTTGTCGCTCGGCATATATATAGCTGGCTGATGAACGTCATCCGGCGTCACATCGACACGCAAGGAGACCTTTGATGATCCGATCAGCTTTCTGAAATTTCCTTCAAGTTCATGAAGCAGCTTGGACTCTACCCAATCCTTCTGGGATTCATTGACAACTCTGAAAGTTACAGTCTTCTGGTCATCATCTCCTGTTACTGTAAGAGTGGTTGTTGTCAACATGCTGAACAGACGAGGCTTGTCTGCATAGCCTTTAGCTAATTCAGGCCACTTACCCCTTATCATATCTTCAGTCAGCGCAACATCAGACTCTGTAGTATCTTCCACCTGAGAACCTGTATCCATCATCGACTTTACAGACAAAGTCGAACCGGCACGGACAGCACGTGTACGACGTTCACGTGGCTGGACATCGGCTGCAGGAGCTGGCGCTGGGACAGGATCCGGAGCTGATGCAGATGCAGGAGTTGGGGCAGGAGTCTGCGGCACAGCTACTGGAACTGGAGCTGGAGCCGGAGTCGGTGCTGATGTCGGTGCTGGTGTCGGTGCTGGTGTCGGTGCTGGTGTTGCAGCAGGAGATGCGTGCAGGAAGCTCAAGCGCATGAGTGCAAACTCGATGTGCAGGCGCGGATTGACACTTGCCCTGTAACCTGACTCGCACTGAGTAGTTACCGCAAGCGCATCATACAGGAACTGCAGATGGCATCTGTCAGCCTGCTCCTTATATCGTTTCTTCAGCGAATCCGGAAGTTCAAGAAGCGCTTCCAAGCCACCGCTTTTGCTGACGATCAGGTCTCTAAGATGAGAAGACAACGCAGCCACAAAATGCAATGCGTTGAATCCTTTTGTCAAAATTTCGTCAAAGGCCAGCAGTGCTGAAGAATAATCTCCCTTGAGGAATGAATCAACCAAAGAGAAACTATATTCATAATCAAGCACATTGAGATTGCGCAACACATCCTGATACTTGACATCAGTTCCGCAGAATGCGACTGTCTGGTCGAAAATCGTGAGCGCATCACGCATGGCACCATCCGCCTTGTGTGCTATCACATGCAGGGACTCATCGTCAATAATGACAGATTCGTTGGAAGCTACCATTCTGAGATTCCTGACTATATTCTCGACAGTGATTCTGTTGAAATCATATGTCTGACAGCGTGACAGGATAGTAGGAAGGATCTTGTGCTTTTCTGTCGTAGCAAGAATGAAGATTGCATGTGCCGGCGGTTCCTCCAAAGTCTTGAGAAAGGCATTGAAGGCAGCCTGAGAAAGCATATGTACCTCATCGATGATATATACGCTGTACCTGCCGACCTGAGGAGGTACACGCACCTGATCCATCAGGGCCTTGATATCCTCCACACCATTGTTAGAGGCTGCATCCAGCTCATGAATACAGTATGACCTGCCTTCTGCGAAAGACTGGCAAGACTCACATGTTCCGCATGGCTCCATCTCATCGGACGGATTGGAACAGTTGATCATCTTTGCAAATATTCTCGCTGTGGTGGTCTTGCCGACACCTCTCGGGCCACAGAAAAGATATGCATGAGCCAGCTGACCTCGAAGAATGGAATTCTTGAGAGTCAAGGCGATATTGTCCTGACCTATCAACGTGCCGAATGAGTCAGGCCTGTATTTTCTTGCTGATACTATATACTGAGACATAATTGTTCTTTGGTCAACTTACAAATATAGCACTATTTTTGTAACTTTGCGCCCGATTTTAAGACATAGACCTATTTATTTAATCGCATGTTAAGAATATTGATTTTAATTGCTGCGGCACTGTTCCCAATGCTTGCACAGGCGCAGGCGCAGATCAACACAAAGAAGATAAAGATAGCGGACTTCCCTACCAAGATCACAAAGATAGTGCTTACAGGAAACGATTTCTACGACCTGGCACTAAGAGATGAGGTCACATCAAGATGGAGACTGTCTCCTTATGAGTTCTGCACTATAGATGAATTCAACGGCATCAAGCACAGTGAGGAATATTATTTTCTCATTACCGTTGACAGCAGATTCAAGAAAGAAAATGACAACTGCATAACATTCCTGACTCTGGTCAAAGGAGGCAAGGGTGCAGACAAAGGAATCGGAAAGATGCTGGAGGTCGTTTCGCTTCCCATCTGTTCTTCAGAAAACCCTTCCGGAAGAGAATTCACATTCATGCCGGCATTCATCGACATCATTCAGGATTATACAACCGCAGCCATGGAGAGAGACATCTATGGATATGCGGGACTGAGAAGTCATACGGAAAACCTTAGGCTTGCAGCAGACATGGAACTGATATTTGCAGAAGAGGATCTTGCAGAAGAAGTCGACAGGAGTTTCCGCGACATCAATTTTGACTCAGACATTTCTGTTGCTGATGAAGACATCACTGACAAAAAGATGGAAGACGGCACTCCTGACACAATAATAAGTTATGTCGTAGTGGCTGATGAACCTGTCAACGGTTCATATTGCTACAAGATGCTTATTCATCCGGAAAGCCACAAGCTCTATTATTTCAGAAGGCACCGCATATCAAGCAAATACGGCCCTGGATTCCTCCAGGAGGATATTCTCAGGATAAACGCTCAAAGAGGACGATAGGAATGATCAGCGGGAAAGCGGAATGCGGGCTGCAGTATGCAGCCAAGCGCAGCGGATCAGCTGTGGCATATTGCGCATTGAGTATAAAGTGCGGTACCAGGGATGAAGAGGGATTCCATGATGGAATCGCTCACTTTGTCGAACATACCATCTTCAAGGGAACCACCCGTAGAAGTGCAGCAGTGATCAATGGTTATCTTGACAAGCTCGGAGGTGAATTGAATGCCTTCACGACAAAGGAGGAAATCGTGCTGCATGCTACTGTTCTTAAGGAAGATTTAGGAAAGGCAGCGGCGCTGCTTTTCGAGCTGGCCACATGCGCCACCTTCCCCGAGCATGAGATAGAGGTGGAAAAGGGAGTGGTCATCGACGAGATCCAATCATATAAGGACACTCCTTCAGAGGACATATACGACAGATTCGAGGAGATGATATTCTCCGGACATCCTCTCAGCGGCAACATTCTCGGAACAAAAGCTTCGGTGAAGAAGATCACCCACAAGGAACTGATTCGATTTGCAAAGGAGAAGTTTGTCCCTTGTAAAATGGCGTTCAGCATAGTGGCCGACATCGACGAGAAGAAGATGGAGAAGGACATCCTGAAGCTTGTGGCAAAGCATTTTGACGGCACTGCTATGGCACAGGAAGCAACAATCCCCTGTGCAGCCGGCTGCACTCCTGAGCACAGGACATGCGGACATTTCGGACAGCCTGCCGCAGAGCGCTTCGAGAAGACTCTGAACAAGCGCAACCATCAGGCAAACTGCATCATCGGAGGACTGGCCCCATCGCTCTATCATGAGAGAGAGAGACTCGCTACTATACTGCTGTGCAATATCCTTGGCGGCCCGGCAACAAACTCCATCCTGAACTCTGTTCTCCGTGAAAAGAACGGATGGGTATACGGCGTAGAATGCGGATACAACCAGTTTTCCGACACAGGCCTTGTCACAATCAGCCTCGGCTGCGACAAGAGCAATATCGACAAATGCCTTGCGGTCATTGAAAAGGAGATCGGCAAGCTTCAGAGCGAAGTGATGTCCGACAGAAAACTCAAGGCAGCTAAGAAGCAGCTCCTCGGCCAGCTTGCCATAAGCAGCGACAACGGCGAGACACAGTGCCTGTCAATGGGAAAGAGCCTTCTTTCATTCGGCAAGATTCACTCCGGCAAAGAAAACCGCTCATTGATCGAAAGCATTACCGCGGAAGATGTCCGCGAAATGGCTCAGAGAATTTTCAACAAAGAAAAAATATCAAAGTTGATATACGTATAGCATGGAGAAAATATACAAATACATCGAAGATCACGCTACGCCGCAAGGCGAGGCTCTGGACTGGATCGAGAAACAGACACATATCAGGACGAACCACGCCCGTATGCTCTCAGGTCATCTCCAGGGCGAACTGATGAGAATTCTTGTGCAGATAAGCGGTGCCCGCCGCATTCTGGAACTAGGAACATTCACAGGTTATTCTGCCACATGCATGGCTTCCGTGCTTCCAGCTGACGGTCACCTTGATACTCTTGAACTGAACGACGAACTTGAAGACCTGATACTTGAAGGTTTTGAAAAAGCGGGAGTTGAAGATAAGGTCAGTCTGCACATCGGCGACTGCAAGGAGACTCTCGCGGCCCTTCGCTCAGAGATGGGTCTGGACAAGGGACCTGCAGATACTTCAAGACTATACGATATCGTTTATATCGATGCTAACAAACGCGAATACTGCGAGTACTATGATCTGGTATTCGATATGGTACGCCAAGGCGGTCTCATCCTTGCCGATAACGTGATCTGGGACGGGAAAGTATGCATGGACCCGCTGCCACAGGACAAGCAGACCCAGGAGATCGTCCGTTTCAATAATAAGGTAAGCGCAGATACGCGCGTCGAATCTGTCATCCTACCGCTTCGCGACGGTCTCAATGTCATCCGAAAGAAATAGCGTCAGAAACTACTGACGGGTGATGCGGGCGCCGAGGGCGTTGAGACGGATGTCAATGTCCTCGTATCCGCGGTCGATCTGATCCACATTGCTGATTACGCTGGTTCCCTTGGCCGACATTGCAGCAATGAGAAGCGCGATACCGGCGCGTATATCCGGAGATGCCATCTGGCCTGCACGCAACTGATATCTATGGTCGTGTCCGACCACAACCGCCCTATGCGGGTCACATAAGATGATCTGAGCACCCATGTCTATGAGCTTGTCAACAAAGAACAGACGGCTTTCGAACATCTTCTGGTGGATCAGGACTGTACCCTTGCACTGGGTAGCCATCACGAGGATCACACTCAGAAGGTCAGGCGAAAGGCCAGGCCATGGAGCATCGGCGATATTCAGAATAGATCCGTCAAGAAATGAATCTATAACATAGCTTTCCTGCTCGGGAACGAAGATATCGTCTCCACGACGCTCAAGATTGACTCCAAGCTTGCGGAAAACATCCGGAATCATACCAAGCTCATCGTAAGCAACGTCCTTGATGGTGATGGCACTTCTATTCATTGCAGCCAATGAGATGAACGAACCGATCTCGATCATATCCGGAAGTATCCTGTGCTCTGTTCCCGACAAAGTCTGAACACCGGTAATTGTCAAAAGGTTAGAGCCGATGCCTTCAATTTTAGCACCCATACGCACAAGCATCTTGCAAAGCTGTTGAAGATATGGTTCGCAGGCTGCATTATAGATTGTAGTCACTCCCTTTGCCAAAGTTGCTGCCATGACGATATTGGCGGTTCCTGTAACAGACGCCTCATCCAGGAGCATGTACTTACCTGTCAGGGACTGACCCTGAGGCACATGGAGATAGAATGCCTTACGGTCTACATCATACTCCTGCTCAGCACCAAGGTTCATGAATCCCAGGATATGAGTATCTACTCTGCGACGGCCGATCTGGTCACCGCCCGGCTTAGGGAAATATGCCCTGCCGAAACGTGCCAGGAGCGGACCGACAACCATCACCGATCCACGGAGTTTCGCACATTTCTTTACGAAGTCCACACTCATCACATACTCCCTGTCGATCTCATCAGCCTTGAATGTATACACACCCTTGTCGTGGCGTGTAACCTTCACACCCATGCTCTCAAGAAGCATGATAAGGTTCTTTATATCCAGAATCTCCGGAACATTGGATATCGTAACCTCCTCCTTTGTCAGGAGAAC
>JAEIGA010008277.1_pt1 | contig 15751 bp, 25 predicted proteins | sample 9270691 | NCBI WGS metagenome assembly JAEIGA01 (sample SAMN17057246, study PRJNA624740) | gut metagenome | biome: biome; isolation source: fecal sample | host: Bos grunniens | place: China: Xizang | collected 2019
GACAAAGTGAGGAATAATAAGTTGTCCGAAAGACAAAATGAACATAAAAGAGTAGACATAATATGTATTGACTAAATGACAAAACATGGAAAGCATAAATGAGATATGGCCTAAGGGATAATTGGCCAGAAGGCAATATATGACAAAAAGACAAATATAACAATTGTATAACAAATTGATATTTGGTATTGACTAATAATGCACAAAGAATTATACTATAATCAAATAGGGTTGCGACCGAACGCAAGATTATTTATTCGCATAATAGCATGAATAAGTAAAAAAGGAGAAATATTATGAGTTTAGCAGACAAGAAAAAAGCGTTTAAAGGAAAATCAATTGACTTTATGGAAGGCAGAAAGGCTGGTAAATTGAAAGATTTACTAAATAAGGATGTTACAATAGTTGATATTGATATAATCAAATCAACTAAAAGAAATGATGAATTTGCAGTATTCATTATTGATGAGGATGGTGAAAACTATTACTTTGGAGGAGAAGTCTTAACAAACTTTGTTAGAACATTAGAAGATGTTGATTTTGATGAAATAAGACAAAATGGATGCAAAGTTAGATTTACATCTGCTAAATCTAAAGATGGTTTCACATATACAAATGTAGATTTTCTATAATAAAGGAGTAAACAATGGCAAATGATGAGTTATATAATGAACTAAGAAGATTGGCAAAAAGAGCTAATCAAAGAATTTTAAGGCTTGAGCGTGAATTTGGATTTGAGACTGGTGTAGTTAAAAGATTAAGATTTAAACTAGATTCTCAAGTAGTAAATGCTTGGACAAGAGGTGGGCGAGTTCGATATAACAAATCTATGGAAGAAAAACAAATGAGGGCAACTATAAAAGCACTAAAAGATTTTAATGCAAGTATTCAATCAAGAGTATCTGGAGCTAGAAAATTATTTGAATATAGGAGACAACAGATTGCAAAAGCTTTTGATTTATCAGAAGAAGAAGTTGATAATGGAGATGTTGAAAAGTTTTATGAAATAGCTGCAGAAAGACATTCTAGAATTTTAGAGCTTATTGATCCATCAGAGTTTTTTGCAATGGTAAGAGAAGCAAAAGAAATAAATGCTACTTTTGAACAATGGGTAAAAATACTAGAACAAGCAATTGAAATTGGCAATGATAAAGAATTAATTGCAGATGCTTATTACTTATATAATAAATATGTAAGATAGGAGACAAAAGATGATTCATTGGAGCTTATATCATGGACATAATCAAGAAATAATAGGAAAAACAAAAAAGCATGATAGTACAATTTATTCTTTTGATATAGAAACAAGCTCCATTGTAATATTAGATGGAAAAATACATCCAGCAATTGATTACAAAGATTTTAATGAAAAGGAGCAACATGATTGCTCCTTTTATTCATTCATGTATATTTGGATGTTTTCAATAAATGATATTGTATATTTTGGTAGAACTTGGAAAGAGTTTCAAACATTTATAAAAAAATTAGATGATTATGCACCAGAAGAAAAAATAGTTCATGTTCATAATTTATCATTTGAGTTTCAATATTTAAAATCTTATTTTGATTTTGAAGATGTAATTGCTAGAAAATCTAGACATGTTATGCAATGTGCAATGAGTGATTTTAATATTATATTTAAGTGTACATTATATATGACAAATGTAGCTTTAAAAGAACTTCCAAAGATATATGGATTAGATATAGCTAAAAAAGTAGGAGATTTAGATTATTCTAAAATAAGAACATCAATTACTCCACTTACAGAAAAGGAGTTAGGATATTGTGAAGCAGATTGTTTAGTTATTTATGAATATATTAAAAAAGAGTGTGATTATTATGAGTATCCTCATAAGATTCCAATGACATCTACTGGAAAAGTTAGAAGAGAGTTAAAAAATTTAACTAGATTAGATTGGAATTATAGAGGAAAAACTAAAAAAGCAATTAATATAGATCCTCATGTATATAATATGTTAGTAAGATGTTTTGCTGGTGGATATACTCATGCTAATTGGTTATATACAGATACAATTTTAAAGAATGTTGATTCATATGATGAGACATCTGCATATCCATATGTATTAGTATCACATAAGTTTCCAATGAGTAAATTTAAGAAATGTAATTTAAAAAGATATGAGGATATGCTTAAAAGTTTTGCATATTTAATAAGAATTAAAATGATTAATGTTGAATCAAAGTTTTATAACAATTTTATATCCAAATCAAAATGTGAAGAGATTTCTGGATGTCATGCAGATAATGGTAGAGTAATATCTGCTAAATATTTAATTATTACAATTACAGATGTAGATTTTAAATTATTTAAAATGACATATGATTTTGATTATGAAATTTTAGAAAGTTATTCAGCATTATATAGATATCTACCTATGCAGCTTATCAATTTTATTTTAGATAAATATGAACTAAAAACAACTCTTAAAAATGTTGAGGGTAAAGAAATAGAGTATAATTTAGAAAAAGCAAAGTTCAATAGTATCTATGGAATGTGTGTAACTAATATGATAAGAGATGAGGTTATTTATGATAATGAAACTGGATGGGATGAAGATCATATTACTAATGAGGAAATAATTGAAAAACTAGAAAAAGAGGAAAAAGCAGCTTTTTTGTCTTTTCGGTTGGGGATGCTGGTGCACTTCTATAAGTCGTTATAATTTAATAACCAACATAATTAAGCAAGATTATTATTGTGCATATGCGGATACAGATTCTATGAAGTTAGTTCATGGATATGATAAAAAAGCAATTGATGATTATAATAACAAAGTTAGAAAAAGAATTGAACATGTATCAAAATCATTAGATATTCCAATGAATAGATTTGAGCCAGAAGATATAAAAGGAAAAAAGCATCTACTTGGATTATTTGAGTATGAAACTACAACAGATAATAAAGAGCATACTTATAAAGAATTTGTAACACAACGGAGCTAAAAAATATGCATATAAGGATATGGATGGATGTATTCATATAACTGTTGCTGGAGTTCCAAAATCTCGGAGCTAAAGGATTAAAAGATTTAAAAGATTTTAAAGATGAGTATATATTTAAATATGAAGATACAGGAAAGTTATTATTATCATATTGTGAAAATCAAGAGCCTATGTATGTTAAAGATTATTTAGGAAAAGAGGCATTTGTTACAGATAAAAGTGGATGTTGTTTAGTACCAACAACATATGAACTAGGAAAAGCAGAAGATTATATGGAATTAATTGAAGAGAAATCAAGTGAACGAGCATTATATAAAGAATAGGAGAAAATACAATGACAGATTTAGAATTTATTAAAAGTTTTTCAAAGATTACTATTAGAAGTACTTGTAAGGAATTACAAGTAAATAGTGGCAATCTATATAATGGAAAAGCTGGTAAAAAGAATGAAATGAAAGTTGCTCTAGCATTAATTAAAAAATTTTATAGCATATTAGATGATTATAATAAAGAAAATGAGGATGTTTTATTATGAGCAAGCAGATACATTATAATCTAGATCCAATAGATAAAATAGGAGCAACTTATAATTTAATATATGGTGAAAAAAGTAATGGAAAATCTTGGCAAGTAAAACACAAAAAGGGGGTATTAAAATACTTAAAAACTGGAAAAAGATTTATTTTACTTCGTAGATGGTTAGATGACATCAAACCACAATGGATTGAAAAATATTTTAGTGATGTTGATATAGCTGGTCTTACTAATAATAAATATACATTTGTAACATGTTATAGAAAAGAAATATTTTTAGCATATTTAGATGATAATGGAAAAGTTAAAAAAGGCGATAAAATTGGTTATGCTATGAGTTTATCTACAGAGCAGCATGAAAGTGGAGCAAGTTATTTAGATGTTGAGGATATTATCTTTGAGGAATTTATGGAGCGTGGAATATATCTAGCACATGAATCACAAAAGCTAATGGCTTTATATTCTACAATAGATAGAAAAAGAGGTATAGTAAGACTATGGCTTGTAGGAAATACTATCACCAGAGTTAATCCATATTTAAGAGATTGGGATTTACAAAAAGTAGTAAGAAGGCAAAAGCAGGGAGATATTAATGTTATTGAAATACCAACAGAAGATGGATCTACAGTAAAGCTTGCTATTGAATATTGCAAAAGCTCTGGAGGTAGAACTATGACAATAGGTTCAAGTTCTAAAATGATTGATAGTGGAGCTTGGCAGAGTTTTCCTCAACCACATTTGCCAAAAAGTAAAAATGATTATATAATTAAATATAGATTTGTATTCCAATATCAAGATTTTAGATTTTTGTGTGAATTGCTTGTAGATAAAGAGAATAGGTCTAATATAGCATGGTTTATATCTCCAAAATATACAGATATTAAACCAAATACACTTGTAATAAGCGATAAGATATCAACATCTCCCTGGTGGCAGAGAGATATCTATAATTTAACAATTAAAAATGAAAGACTCAAAGAAGTTCTATCAACATTTAGAGAATCAAATATTTTTTATAGTGATGATCTAACTGGTACAGATTTCAAACAATTAATAGATTTTTCTATAAGGAGGTAGCATATGGCTATTCAAAGTGAAATCTATCTAGCAAAAGGAATAAGGTTAGATAGAGATTATAATAATGTTTTATCTTATACTCCACAGCAAACACTTGCATATGTACAAAGTAAACAAACAGCACATGCAACTAATTATTCATTTATTAGAGATGGTGCAATCTCTGTAGGCTTTACATATAATACTTGTTTAGAATCAAATTATATAGCATTTCAAAATAAAAATTATTCTAATAGATGGTTCTTTGCTTGGATTGATGAGGTTCGATATGTAAATAATGCAACAGTTGAAATTAAATATACAGTAGATAGCTGGTCAACATTTTTCTGGAATTTAAATACAGATGGTGGATGCTATGTAATAAGAGAACATACTAACGATGATACAATTGGAGCAAACACAATTGATGAGGGATTAGCAGTTCCAGAAGTAGAGCAAATTAATATTCAAGAGACAAATTTTATAGATAACAATTTATATATTTGTGTTTCAACTAACTGGGATCCATCTATTTTATCTTCAAACCATCCAAATAGTGATAATCCATCAGATCCTAACGCAGTTACAGATAGTGATGGTGAGGGATATAATGGTATGAGTATGTTTAATAATAATACTTTTGGTTCTATGCTTTGTTTATTTACATTTGATGATACTGGTCTAGGTAATTTACAAAGATTTTTGCTTGCAACTAATAGGCAAGGACATATTGAAGATGTACATGATATATTTATAATTCCATCATGTATATTCACAAGTCAAACAGATTTATTAAATAAAAATTATTGGTTTTATTATTACAGAATATCTACTCAACCAATTGTAGAATTTAATATACAATATAAAGTTGTATCTTATATGTCATCTAATAGAGATAATACATATTTTTCTAATGTTGAATATACTCCTAATTATAATTATGGAGATTATACTGTTAAAAACAATAAGTGTTATTGTTTTCCATATAATTATTTAATGGTATCTAATAATGTTGGAAATCAAAATATATACAAATTAGAAGAGTTTGATGATGTTGAAGGCTTTACTGCTGGAGATAAAATATTACAAATTCAAATGAGTTTATCAATTGGAATGAGTGGTAGAATAGTACCAGTAAGATATAAAGGTAGACAATTTGATTATGAAGATTCATTAACGCTTGCTAAATTTCCTACATGTTCATGGTCAGCTGATTCATATACTAACTGGCTTACACAACAAAGTGTTAATTCATCAAATCCAGCTTTATCACTTGGAGCAGATATAGTTGCTGGAGGAAGTGTAATTGGAGGCATAATTGCATCTGCAGCTGGAGAAATAGCAACATTTTATGGTGGATATAAAAAGGCTCAATTACTTCCAGAGATTACTGGAGGTCAAGCAACTGGTGATGTTAATTTTGGTAATAAAAATAATCATTTTACATTAATACAATACAGAATTAAATTACAACATCTAAATCAAATTTATGATTATTTTTCTAGATATGGATATAAAACATTAAGAGTTAAAAAACCAAATGTATTTGGTAGAACAAATTGGAATTATGTTCAAATAGGTTCAAATGAGTCAATTGGTTTTGGAGATGTTCCAGAACAAGATTTAAATAATATAAATAGAGCATGTAGAAAAGGTGTAACAATCTGGCATAATCATGCAAATATAGGAAACTTTAATTTATCAAATACAATTACATCATAGTTCCATGTTAAACAAAAAAGAGGTGCAAATGCACCTCTTTAATTTTTAATTAGAATCTATTAAGCCACATTGCAAATTCTGTATAAGCATTACTATTAGATCCATAACATATTTCATGACCACATCCAGCAAATTCTCTATATTGAGCAACTCCATTAGAGTTTTTAATTGCGTTTACAAATCTTTGTCCTAAAGCTTTATCAACATATGGTCTTACATCATATGTTTCATTTCCTCCATACCAAATTTTCATTGGAGGTAATTTTTTGAATATTATATCAGAATTATTTAGTTGTTTAATTAATAAATATGGATTATATCCGGCAACTAAACTATCACTATACTCTGTAGTAGTAGTTGAGTATAAAGCTGCTATATTATTATTCCATGCTTCAGCTAAATTTAAAACTGGAGAACCTAATGCAACTGCTTTGACATTTGGAAAATCATTCATAACTAGATTCATTGCAGTTAATCCACCCATAGAAAATCCATAGATATATAAATCTGTTTCAACATTATAATTATTTGTAACGTACTCATAAGCTTTTCTATATGTAGATATACCAACTGGAGAACCCCAGAAATCATAGTGAGTATTGCTTGCACCATTACAATCAAATACTGCATATCCGTTAGATATGAAATTATTAACCATATTTACATAGCTATCAGTATTTGTCCAACATGTATCAGCTCCGCACTACTGGTCTACCAGCTCCATGACATATCATTAATAGTTTTGTTGGTTGACCTGATGCAGTATAGCTTTGAGGTAATTTCAACATACATCCAACATTTTCAAAACTTTGATTGTCTGCTACTGTGTTTGCAGTTGTATTTACTTCTGGTATTACTTGATTAACACTTACATTAAAAGTAATAAAACCACTTTGATATGGTCTAAATCTAGATGAACCAGATGTAATTCCATCAATAGAAAGATTATATGGTTCAAATGGTAAAACATTAGCTCCCTCATTTAACATAGGGATAACAGTATCAGTTACTGCTCCTTTAGAATAACTAATTCTCAAATATTTAGCATTTTCATTAGTTGTAAATATAACAGGAGTACTTACACTTGATTCTAGATTTCCAGTAATAAAATTATCATTAATATCCCATTGTGTAATATGAGCAATCATATTTGAACCAACATAACTTGTACTAGCTTTAATTGGAATTGTAATACAATTATAATTTCCAGATTCTACTTTAGCACCGCTTGAGTATGAATAATATGTATCTGTTTCTTTCATTTTAGAATTTAAATTTATTAAATTATTTCCTTCATGAACAAAAGTTAGAGCACTTGGTGTAATTACTTCTTTTGAAAATCCTCTATCTAATTGAATCATAGTATTATTATATGATGGAATTATTGCATCTAATTTTCTTTGATATCTTTCTAGTGGCAGTCCAGTAGTACCAACATTAACCATAACTCTATATGCGTTTGGTATATCTTTGGCAACATATAAATATACTGCAGTAGCTGGAATAGAATAAGTACCACTAGACATTGGTACATATGCAGTTATTACATTTTTTGATTCATCTAAAAATGCAGAATAAGTTTCAATATTAGTTGTTATATCTGTTGCGTTTAATTTTCTTAAGTCTATATACATACCAGTTACATTTGTGTTAGATGCAAAAGTTCCATCTACTCTATAATATCCTTTAGCATCTGTTTTTTGATAATCATATAATTGGTTTCCTATTGAACCAAAATACAATGATGTAACATCAATATTATCACTTGTAGATAAATCTCCAGCAAAATATAATCCTCCAGCTGTCCAGCTCTCAAGAGTTGGATTATAATAATACCAATTTTTATCAGCAGTTACTAAATATATTTTTGAATACTCTGGATCAGCTGCAGTTAAAGCAGCAACTGTTGGATATACTCCAGATGGTGCACCACTTACAACAGAGTTCATTCTATTATTTATTACTGATATTTGATTACTTATAGATTGATTATTAGCATCTATAGTATCTTCTAACTCTTCTATTTTATCATTTTGATTATCAATTAATGGTTGTACATAATTACCAACAATATCTGCTAAAGTACCATCTTGAGCCATCTTATTTAATTTGTTATTAATCTCATCTTGAACATCCAAATCATCAAAATAGTCATCTATATAATCTTTTAATTGATTAAATTTTTGAATATATAAAATCATATCATCATTTAGATTATTATTATTTGCAACAACTTCATTCATTTTTTCACTTAATTTACAAAACAAACCATAAGCAGTTAATTGGTCAAAATCATCTGCAATAAAAGGAAATGATTGTAACAATTGATATTTGAATGGTTCAATATAATTTAATTCCTTTTCATTATTATCACTCATTTTATACCTCCTTATAATAATCCATAGAATAATACATCTAAATCATTATAGATTTGAGACATTATATTTTCTATTTTTTCAAATTTTAAATATGAATCAACTTTATTAGAAATAGTTCTATTTATTGTTTCACTTAAACTACCCTCTCCATTAGATTCACTAGAATCACTTCCAGTTCTACTATCTGTGTCAAAGTTATAATCAGTTACATATTTTTCTGCTCTTAAGTTTAACAATTCCTCTTGAGGTAGAGCAGAATATCTTCTATCACTCTCACCACTTGAGCTGGTTTCACTTTCATTTGTTAAGCTATTTGTTGTCTCTTGTTCTCTGGTTATTGTTTCTCCATCTGTAAAAACAGACCAATTATGCATCATATCAAACATCTTGTTATACTTTGGCATTATTTCATTTAGTTTATTTTCTAGAGCTATTTCAAAAGCAGTTGGTGTATCAAATCCTAGTCTCCTCATAATGAAATGATTTAAAATTTGTTTTTCAAAATCTTCTCTATTTACATTTGTAGATAATGGATAATCAAAATCAAATATAGTGGTTCTAGAGTATGTAGCAAGTTCTCTAGTTTTTTTCTTTTCATTTTCTGTTTTTCCATAATTTACTATTGAATCCATGTATGAATATAATGTGATTGGTTTAGTATTCCATGCTGGTATCGGTGGCATCCACATTGGTAATATCATCTAAATCACCTCCATTATCTAAACTTGTTAAAAGTCCATCATAAAATTGTACTTTTATATTTGTTCCAAATTTTTGATTAATCATTTTTATAGCTTTGTCTCTTGGTTCAAATCTTGAAAATCTACTTGCAATAGTTCCACCTTGAGATGCTATAACTTCATCTTTTATATTTCTTTCTTTTTTCTGGAAATTCATATTAGATATACCAATTAATCTTAAAAACTCATTCCAATCTTTTTCCTTATGCATATCTAATTTGTCTACTATATATGGTGGTGCTATTAAATCTACATGAATATTATCAAGAGACATATTATCATATGTAATAATTGTACTTTCAAATCCATCTACATTATTTACTAAATCTTTAATAGTTTTTTCTTGTCCATGAGGTACTTGCCATAGTCTCATATTTTTCTGTTGAGCTATGTTACAATCAATCGTTCTAGTATCTAATGCTATACGAGATGCATATTGTATAATATCTCCTACAATAGAATATCTACCATTATTATCGTACATAATAACATAGTCATCTGGTTTTAAATATCTATTATATCCATTAGAACCTAATACCCTAATATTTTGCGGTCTATCATATACATCTAATTCTCCAACGCATGCATAAGGCAGAGCTAAAAGACCTAACTCCTCATCTTTGAAAAAAGCTATAGATCCTTGTTCTAACAAAATACTATTTAAATATGGTATATCAATATAGTCTGGTATATCTTTAAACTCAAAGACATTTTCAGCAAGTGTTATCATCTGCCTCAAGTACATATTAAAAGTTCTATCATTAGATAATTGAGCATTTATTAAACTAGGTTTCATGCTTTTCCTCCTTTACTTAAAAATAAAAGGGATTGGGATTATAATCCCCATCCCTTTGGATACATATATTAAATTAAGATACAGTAATAACAATTGCTCCAGTAACTTTAGCAATATTAATTGTTTTAGTTGTTGAATTATATGCAGCAGATGTTACTGCAGTTCCTCCCATTGTTACTGCAACAGTATCTCCAGCAGCAACTCCAGTTAAGTTAGTAGAGTAGCTTGTACCCTCAATTACTTTTTTAGCTTTGTTGCTAGATTTTACTCCAGATTTTAATGTATATGTAACTGTAAATTCTTCTACAGTTCCATCACTATCCTCATCACTTGCAACTTTAAATGCAACTGCGTTTACTAGATTTGAGTATGCTAGTGTTTGCCATACATGTAAATAGTAATTTCTATATAATCCCTCAGCATTTTCAAATTCTTTGAATAATACTAAATCATCATATACTTGGAAAAACATCTCATCTACTAAACAAGCTCTAATTGATGGATCAGGAAAAGCGTCAATTACTATTTTTCTAGTGTCATTAAATTCAGCAACAGACATATTAAATACAGATGCTAGAACATCAATAGCAACACTTACATCTGTAGCATTATCAATTATTAATACTTGCTCTGCTTTTGGTGTATTTGTAATTATTGGTTTATTATCTACTGATTGGCTTGTTAAATAAGCATTATTATTAGAGTTAGCAAATACCATATCTCCAGATACTATCTTAACTGCTTTGATAAATGCTTTTGCATTTGATTCACTTGCTGTAGGATCTGCAACTGTAACAACTTTCATTGCATTGTTATCACATGCTTGCTTGATTAATTGTTTCATTAAAACAAACTCATCTAACTCACTTGAGTTATACAAAGTATTGATTATAGATTGAATAAATGATGATAATCTTTCGTATGATGCAAAAGCTTTTTGAATCATTTCTGGTGATACAGTAATTTTATATTTATCTTTTCTATTCATTCTATGATATACCGCTTTAACATCTGGTAACTCTCTTGTAAGTAAATCAGCTCCAGTTGGATCATATCCTTTAGCTTGAACAAAGTTAGCATAGATTTCCTCAATTGTATCTCCTAATGGTTTTGTACCTTTCTTAAGTGATTTTAGTGGATCAGAAAAGAATTTTGTTATGATTACTTGTTTGATAATCATGTTCAAAAGTGTTGTAATAAATTCATTTGTAACAACTGCATTATTTGGGTCAGTCATCCCTGCTTGGATATCTTCAATATTTGTTCTAGTAGCTTCTGGTATTCTCTCTCTATAGATATCACTAGCATTGTCTCTAATTGTGTTTAAAACTCCAGTTAAGTCCATTATTTTAGTTCTCCTTTCTCGTTAAACAAATCCTCAAACTTTCTAGGCTCTTTTGGTTGTTCAACTTCATTTAAAATAGTATTTGTTGGATTTTGTACAATAGTATTTTCTATATTAGTATCTTTAGTTAAAAATCTTTCTTTATACTTTTGTTTTAAATCCTCAAGCTCTCCAGTTAATTTCTGGATTTGTTCATCTTTTTCTGTGTCCTTTGATGAATCCTCCCATGAATCTTCGATGTCCTCTAATAAACTAATAGTAAGATTGTCATCTTTAACTGTTTCAGCAAGCTTGTTTTTTAGCTCTTCTTTTGATAGTTTCATTGGTTTCCTCCTTTTTCAATTTTATTTTCAATCAAAAGTAGTCTGTTATCCATACTCTCTAGAGTAGATAACATTTTATTCATTGTTGTAGATTGGAAATAAATAAGATAAGCAACACACACTATACCAATTCCATTATTTGTGATTAAGTTAATAAGATCTTGCATAGGTTTAACCTCCAATCTCAATTATAATTAGATTATAATATTTTTTTGTCATTATGTCAAATATTCCAAAAGTTTCCAAAAGTTTCCAAATAAAAAAATACCACTATAAAATAGTGGTATTTATAAAAATGCAAAAAACAATTGAAAAGATATATAATATATCCCTCCTATACATCTACTGCATTAGGATAAAGATGCAATAGACATATAGGAGGGATATGGAAAATCATTGAATTTTCATCACAGTACTATCAAAAGACTCAAACATGAACAAGCTCATAATGATTATATATGATTAATATCTGTTTGTCAAATTTCTCCTATTTCTAATATTTTTAGTAAAAGTTTGCCAATTAAATCTATGTTTTTTCTTTATTGTCTCTGGAGTTGGAGGCTCTGGTGGTTCGGGTGGAGTTGGAGCAGTATAATGTACTATAGTACCTCTAACATTTGGTATTCCTAAAGCATCTGATGGATTTAAAAAATTTTGATATGTGTTATCCCACCAATAAACTCTTGAATATTCAAGATGTAAGTGTGTACCTGTTACATTTCCAGTAGCTCCCATTACTCCAACTTTGGTTAAAGTTGTTACAACATCACCAGCAGATAATGGAGATGCTTCTCTCATATGACAATATCTCCAATAGTTTCCAGTGTCTGTATCATATATTACTATTTGATTTCCTAAAGCAGCAGATGGAGTATTAATAACAGAGTGTACTATACCATTACATACACTATATAAATCTGGATTAGCTGGTGTAGATCCGTAAGGCACAAAATCAGTACCAGTATGAAAATTACTCCAATAAGGTCCAGTCTCTCCATAACAAGCAGTAAGTGTTGAATCACTATGTATAGGAGAATTATTTATTGTTACTTCTGCCATTATCTTCAATCCTTTCTAATTTATCCTTCATTTTTCTCATAGAATTTTCAAAGTAAGTTATTGCTCCAAATATAATTATAACACAAATAACTAAAAATAATTTCATAAATATCACTCCTTACTTTACGTAGATTTTATTATTATAGATTGCACAAATATATCCAGATGGTATCTGCATCCATGTATTACCATCTACAATATAAATAGCTTTGCATGTTACTTTTGTGCCTTTCTTAAGAGTTGCATATACTTTATTAGTGCTATGTTTTTTTCCATCTGGAGTAAGCTCACTATATTTTTTTATTCCATAATTTAAACCAGCATAATATCTTACATTTAAATTAACTTGAAGTTCATATACTTTTCCAATTGAATAACTATATAATTGGTCTGTAGCAATATCTTTAAGATTTTCAGTTGTATCATATTTAGTTAAACCAAAACTATTTATTATTTGTATAACTTTAGCAGCATATGATGGATCTGTTGCATAACCTCCAGATGCTATTCCATGAATACATTCTACAAAATTGTTAGAATGTACTGCAGCACTATATCTTTTATTATTACATATTAAATTAAAATAATCATTTACAGATTCATTTAAATTATTATAAGCTCTAAATGTATCTGTTATTGTTACTGGTTTACTATTATATACTTCTTTTGTTTTAGCACTATATACCTTTCCTCTCCACGTTAAACCAGCTTTGATTCCAAATATTGCATTTGCTTTCATCATTAATGTACTTGCTCCATATCCAGTCTCTAAACAGCCCATAGCAATAACTACAGAGCTAAACAATGGATATCCTCTTGATTTGTTTATGCTTTGTACTATTGGTGCAATTTTTTCAATAAAATTTGTTTGACTACTCATTTGTTACTCCTTATAAAAAAATTTTAATATTTCACTTTCAATCTCTTTTGATAACATATATAGATTTTGGATTTCATTTATTTTTGGTTCATATCTATAAGACAACTCAAACACTATTAAATCTATATAGTTAAATTTAAATTTGTAAAAATTTCCTATCTGCTTATCACATGTAATTTTAAATTTGTATGTATCCTCTAATTTTTCAATAATTTTATTAATATTCATTTGTTTATTCTCCTTTTAACATATATCAATATCAAAACCTAAAGTCTTTGTTGTATCATCTTCCACATTATATACAAAACCAGTTATAAAATGCATATGAGCACTCTCTATGTGAGTAAAATGCAAATTAGTAATAATTTGCATAAACTCTTCTTTAGTTATATATGAGTCAACATGATTTCTATTTAAACTTTTTAAATCTATTTTTCCCACTTCCATTTTATTCTCCTGATATTTCTTTTAAAAAATCTAATATTCCTTTAATATTTATTGTGTTACTATTATCAATTTCTTCTAATTTTTCTTTTATTTTATTTTTACTTATATAATCACTTAAAAAATTTTTAAAATATCCATTTAAAAAATATTCTTTACTTGCTACAACAATTTTATTATCTTCTGAACATTTATAAGATTCATATTCTCTTGTAATTGTCTTTAATTCTTCTATTTCTTTTTGTTGTTTAGATATGAGATTTAAAATTATATCTATGGCTTTTTGATGTCTATCATAACCATCACTTTTTAACAATTGACTATTTAATATTTCTATCGCTTCTTTTTCATTCATATTTCTAACCTCTTATTTAATCTTCTACCGACAGTATGGACAATAGTTACAAATTAACTCAGCTTGACCATCACCTCTTGCACATAAAATGTATCTATTATCAAACACTACAGATTTTTCAATTGAAATTTGCATATAGTAACCATTATGTATATATTGTTCATTTTCTTTTATCTCTTCACATATATAACATTTCATACTTTTTTCTCCTAACACCAGTATACTAAAAAATTTTCATCTTCAAACTCAAAAGGTTTGTTAAATATATTCAAAATATCTTTATCTTCTAAAAACCATCCCTCTTTATAATCTTCACTATAATTCTCATTATATTCTTTTCTGTCTTTATCTAAATCTAAACTATATAATTTTAAAAAGAAACATAATTGTTTATAATTTAAAATTATTTCATTGCTTGCACTATATCCAAAATAAGTATCATAATCATCAAATTTTCCTAATGCTAATAAAAAATTATAGCTTAAACTCTCTTCTAAATCTAATGTATATCCATATAATTTTGTGCCATAATATAATTGTTTGTTATGATAACTTAACCTTGAATCATTTTTATCTTCATGATAATCACAACTAATTGCATCAATACTTAATCTATATCCCACTTTATAATCCCTCCTTATATATAATAAAATCAGCAATAAATTTAGCAATTACTGGAGATGCATAGAAAAACACTCCTAAAATTAAATAACATAAATCTTTTAAACATCCTCTATATATAATCTTTTTCATTATCTTTTTCATTTGTTTTTACTCCTTTTATTTTATTTATTATTTTTTCCATTTCATTTATAACTTTTTGTCTATCTACTCCAGATAATAAATCTTGCTCTAATAAAAATTTCTTTTCATATCTTTTAATTGATTTTATTGCTAATCTTTCTGCTAATATTCTACATTCATAATTAGTCATTGTTTAAGTACTCCCTCGCTTTCATGTCTCTAATTACAATACATTGTTCTACTTTTGTTAGTTTTCTATATATCTTTATTAATTCAAGTTCATCTGGAGCAAGTACTGGTTCATAATCTTCTCGCATCTTTTTTAATGCTTCTAATTCATCATCTGTTAGATCCATATCTTTACACTCCTTTAATATAATTTCTATAACATGTATTATGAAAAAATACCTC
>JAEIGA010008278.1_pt1 | contig 15751 bp, 16 predicted proteins | sample 9270691 | NCBI WGS metagenome assembly JAEIGA01 (sample SAMN17057246, study PRJNA624740) | gut metagenome | biome: biome; isolation source: fecal sample | host: Bos grunniens | place: China: Xizang | collected 2019
GAATCTTGAGTACTAACCGTTATACGAACCGAGCGGTTGGTGGAGATAGTCGGAGTCGAACCGACGACCCCCTGCTTGCAAAGCAGGTGCTCTAGCCAACTGAGCTATACCCCCATGATGTTTAAGAACTTGTTTCAGGTACTCGGTAGGGGAATCGAACCCCTATTGCAAGATTGAGAATCTTGAGTACTAACCGTTATACGAACCGAGCGTTTTTCTTTTGGGACTGCAAAGGTACATAAATTTTATTAACCTGCAAATTTTTTTTCAAAATCTAATTATTTTTTGAAAACGAAGAAAACCGCCATAATCAGGCATGCAAATGCGGCAAGGTGGTTCCATTTCAGTGACTCGCCCTTAAACATAACAGTCACCATAACTGTGAAGACTGTCAATGAGATGACTTCCTGGATGATTTTCAACTGCATGAGGTTGAACGGGCCTCCGTTGTCAATGAATCCTATTCTGTTTGCCGGCACCTGTGCACAGTACTCGAAGAATGCCACGGCCCATGAGAAGAGGATGATGCCGATCAGTGGCCAGCTTGTAGAAATCTTCATCTGCTGGAGTTTCAGGTGACCATACCATGCAAATGTCATGAATACGTTTGATAATATAAGCAGGAGTATTGTCCAGAAAGCTTTCATTTTCAGTCAAAAATTAGATGTTTCAATTGCGGCTGCAAAAGTAATATTTAATTTGTAATTGCTGCCATAAAAGATTAATTTTGCGCGATTTGATATTAAAATTTCAGGACAGTGTTTTCATTCAGAACTACATCATTAGACGAACAGCTTGACAAGGCATTGCATGAAGGTAGGGTCGGCTGCTTCTGCACACAGAATTGTTGGGATACTCAGCGTGGACGATACATGTATGACATCTTTCGTGAGAGGGGAAACCTTCAGATTATCTTTAATCCGAGGGATACAGAGCTTACGCCGCTGACAAACCACATCGAGTTCTCTGTTGATGATATCAAGGGTCTCAGTGCCGTAGTTGTCGAGATACAGGATGTGGGATCCAGATATTTCAATTATACAAAGGATGTGATGCATCTGATGGAGGTCCTCAAGAGTATGAAGGATGATGCCCCTTCATTGTATATTGTAGACCATATAAATCCGGCAGGACGTATCGTGGAAGGTACGATGCCTGCTGTAGAGGGGGAGTTTCATGTCGCGAAAGTGGCTCACAGGCATGGCCTTACATTGGGAGAACTTGCAAACTTGTACTATCATGAAATCGGTGCAAAATTTGCCCTCCACGTCATATCTGCCCTTGCAACAGATTCTAATCATCAGCTTATGCCATGGACTATAGCTCCTGCTTCAGATGTACCTGGATTCTTTACGTGTGACATGTATAGTGGTGGGGGATTGTGGAATAATACAAATATCACCCCTGCTATCGGTACCGCGCGTCCCTATGAGTACTTCGGAGCACCATTTGTCAAGACTGCTGGCAGAGAACCCGTTCCTGTGGCTGAAGGAGTCATGTTGCGACCTTGTTCGTTTACTCCTTCATGTGGCCGTTATGCTGGCGAGAAGTGCTTTGGCTACCAGATCATGCGTCAGCCCGGTGTCGAATATCATTCATTGATGCATACGCTTCAACTGATGCGTTTCTTCAAGGAAAACTATGATACTTTCCTTCTTGAAGACGGATTTGAAGCTAAACTTGCCGATCCTGTTCTAATGGACTATCTGAACGGTGCAATATCGACCGAACAGATGAGGGAGCATGTCAAGGTTGAGGAACAGAAATGGATCAGAAAAGCAAAGAAATTCCTTCTTTACGACGATCAACCATATAGAATCAAGTAGCTCTTGCACTCTTTTTGCTTTGGCGGTCTGCGGTTAGTTAGATTTATATTGCCATGAGCAAAAGTAGTGAAAAAGCTCTCATGTATAGTATCGGATGCGGGGATATGAGGTCTATGGCGCATCTGGTGAATGAGTATCTGGACCTTGTGTTTCGTACATCTTTCAGGATTCTATGTGACCGGAAGGACAGTGAGATTGTTACCCAGGACGTTTTTGTGCATGCCTGGAATGATGCTGCTGCCTTTGATGGATCTGTATCTCTGGAGGCCTGGCTGCTCCGTCATACCTGCCGTTATGCGCGGTTGAGGATAGTGCGACGACGCATCATGTATATCTTTGGTGAACGTCCTGATCTTTTTGTCACGACAGCCCCGAAAACTCCTACATACGACGATTATGTGACCAAACAGGCTTGGGAACTGTTTTGCAGGATTTCCGTGGGAATGTCCATCACTCATCGAATCCTTTTCGCTCTATGTGTGCTGGATGGGATTTCAGAAAAGGATGCATCACTGATTACAGGTATTTCCCGCAGACGTATATCCAGTCTTATCTCATCAGCCGAATCACGGTTCAGGAAAGAACTGCGCAGGTTGGAAAGTTCGGATGACTACTATCGCTATATCGGATTTTTGCGGAAAGTAGCAGAGGGACAGGCAGAACATGACAGCCTGAAAAGAATAATCATGGCATCGGTACGCTGATGCCATGATTATTTATCTGTTGCGATTTGTTGCAGCTTCTTTAACTTTTTCTTCGACCTCTTTTGCAAGGTTCACAGCTCTTTTGACAACCTCATCATTAAAAGTAAAGACGTGTCCTCCGATCCCGAATGAAACTATATTGTTGTCGCCTGAGAGTTTTTCTCGTCCGATGCTGACAAGCAGATAATCGTCAACATCAATTAACTTCGGAGCTAATGCATTTATAACATTTTGCATAGCTGGATTATCTTTCAGATCGCCCAATTCTTCGTCCAGCTCAATTCCACCAAGATGCTCGCTGAAGTATTCTGGCAGAGCCTCTGACAAGGCATCAGCATGTGCAGAATCGTTTGGACAAGTCAGATACAGGAATCCTATCAGTAGAACGAAAAGTATGAGATTGAAAAGTTTTTTCATGACAATTGATGTTAGTTTGAAACAAATATAACAAAAACCATGACTAGTTCCAAAGGCCTGTTATGGAATCAATACCTTTAATGCATGTGGCAGAATCTTGATGTCCAATTTTCTGCCTGTCTGGAACCAATCTCCGTCAGCATGAGCGGGGCCTTCATCTTGACGGATAATGGTGATTTCCTTGCCTCGATATGTATGTACATGCATGCTTTTGTGTGCCGATCCGGTCATCAGAAGGCCAGCCATGAAAGGAATCTCAATGGATTTGAACCCTTCCACAACAGTGATGTCAAGGATGCCGTCACTGCTGTCAGCAAGGGGAGTGATCTTGGCTCCGTTGCCCCATTGGCTGGAATTTCCGATCGTTATGAACATGGCATCATGCTCGTATGTCTTTCCGTCTACACATATTGTGTATTTTTCAGGATTATATGCTTCCCATGTTTTTAGACCTTCTCTGATATAACTTGGCAGACCTCGCTGTCCGCATTTTGCAAATCGCTCGCTGACCACAGCGTCAAAGCCCACGCCGCAGACAGAAAAAAAGTATCTGTCGTTTATGATTCCTGCATCAAGAGGGCAGGTGTAACCCTCCCTGAGTGTCATAAGGGCGATACTGAGGATATGACTGATGCCCAGATGTCTTGCCAGTCCGTCTCCGCTGCCGCATGGGATAATTCCCAATGTCTTGTCTGTTCCAATCAATCCTTTGGCCACCTCGTTTACAGTTCCGTCTCCGCCGACCGCAACGACGATCTGCTCGGTCGTCTCACGTGCAAGTTCTGTAGCATGACCGGCATATTCGGTACAGACGACCTTGTGACCGGTCTTTTTCAAAGTGGATATCAAGCGTTTCTTGTTGCCTGTTCCGGATTTAGTATTAACAATGAACAACATTATTCAAAGATGTTTTTGGATTCATCGTATATTGAACTTTCCATACCCAGGAATTTCATCACACTATGGTAGATGTTATAGTGCTCAGCTTCTTCTATATCCTTGATTTTTAATGAATTATCGGATGTCCATACAATCAGTGGAATATCGGTCTGTTCTGCCGGAGCCATCTTTTTGGGTACCCCGTGCATGTAGTTCCCATCTTCTCCCAATGACTCACCGTGATCGGAAATGAATATTACGCATGACCTTCTGTCAGGGAACTGAGCCTTCAGCATTTCAATGACAGAGTGAATCAGGTGGTCTGTGTACACAATAGTATTGTTGTATGCATTGATGAGTTCAGTTTTGTCTGCAGTCGCAACATCTACAGTTGTACATTCCGGAAGGAATGTTTTGTACTTGTCTGGAACGTTCGCGAAGTATTTCGGACCATGGCTGGTGTAGGTATGTATTCCGATGAACACCTTTTTACCCTCACCGGCAAGGATGTCTTCATCGAGACCATGGAAAAGTATTCCGTCATAATCCTTTTCTTCTGCATCAGGGAAACGTTTCTTAAGATCTCCTTTGCTGTAGTACTTCCTTACATGAATAGGAGGATTGCCCCAGTTGCTCGTTCTCCATGTTACATCTACTCCATTGCGTTCCAGATAGTTAGGGAGTATTTCATATAGATCCTTGCTAGGCTTATGTGACAGGATGGCCTTTGTGGCTTCTGTGGTGTAGGTATCAGAAGCTTTAGCTCTGATGGCTGTGACTTCGTCTTTCTCCAGAAGTGGGTTGGTCTTTTCTGCATATCCGAAAAGCGAGAAGTTTTCCGTGCGTGCAGACTCTCCGATGACCAGGATGCAGATGTCCGGATCTTCATTGGTGAATTCGGCATCAGGAAGAAGCGTTTCCTTCTGATTCAGCTGCTTCCATGATTGATAGTACCTCCATGAATTTGCTATATAGGACCATGGCATGATCTTGCTGCCAATTACTGGAGCGTTATAGTCAATCCATAAGACATTCTGCTTGTTACCAAGGAGAACTGCCAGGATTATAGCGAGAGCTGCTCCTATATTGGCGAAGAATCTCTTGATCGAACCATAACATATTTTGCGGCGGAACAGCCAGAAGCATGGAATAATTCCCAATAAAAGTATATATGCCAGGATTGTCCATGATGTGAAGCTTGATGCTTCTGAAAATCGTGTATTGAACACGTTTCCCATCATTGTCTTATCTATCAACACGTTGAATGTGTTCATGAAGTAGAGACAGGCAGAGTTGCCGATCAGAGTGAAGGCAATTATGGATTTTCCAATGATTCTACCAAGATATATGAGCAGGTAGTAAATAAGGAAGTTCAAAGCAAGCATGACAATCGACATACTTACAACAATCCAGCCTCCGTTAAAATTATCGCTTACCCTGCCGCATACTTCAGCAAAGAAGGGAATATTAAAAGCAAACAACGTATATGCGCTGAGTGTCAGGCATATACGTGTTAGTGTTCCTGGCGTTTGCAGGGATATCTTAAATTTTCTAAATGTGTCTCTCCACATGGTTTAGAATTTATCCATTACATCAAAAATTCGGTTTCCGACTTCTTCGATGCTTCCTGTGCCGTCGATTTCATGGTATTTGCCGGCCTTCTGGTAGTACTCAATCAATGGCTCTGTCTGATCATGATAGGTCACGATACGAGTATTGATGATTTCTTCGCTGGCGTCATCAGCTCGGCCTTCCTTCAAGGCGCGTCCTTTGATTCGCTCCATTATCATCGCATCAGGAATCATGATCGATACTGTCGCTGTCACCTCTGTACCTGCCTTTGCGAGAATATTGTCCAATGCTTCAGCCTGAGGGAGCGTGCGGGGGAATCCGTCAAGCAAGAATCCGTCAACTCCAGTTACAGTCTTGAACTCATTTTCAATCATTCCCTCAACTACCTCATCCGGTACGAGGCATCCTTTTTCGATGAGTGACTTCGCCAGCACACCAAGTTCCGTGCCTGCTGCAATCTCCTTGCGCAGAAGTGCTCCTGTGGAGATGTGATGAAGGTTGTATTTCTCAACCATTGAAGTGGCCTGTGTACCTTTTCCTGCACCTGGAGGGCCAAATAGGATGTAGTATTTCATTAGATTATTTGTCTAGCACGTAAATATCTTTGTAATTTCTTCCAAGTTCATCATAGTCGAGACCGAATCCTACGATAAAGTCATTTGGAATCTCCATTGCAACGTAATCGATCTTGATGTCCTTCTTGTATGCATCCGGTTTAAGGAGAAGAGAGCATACATAAGATTCTGCAGCACCTTTTTCCTCCATGATTCTTTTGAGTTCCACGATTGTGTTGCCTGAGTCAACGATGTCCTCGACGATGATGACACGTCTGCCTTTGATGTCGGCAGTGAGTCCCATGGCCTGCTTTACCTTTCCTGTAGTTTCGGTTCCTTCATATGAACTGAGTTTGGTGGAGATGATCTGACAGTTGAAGTTGATCCTCTGCATGAGCTCAGCCATGAACATAATTGATCCGTTCAATACGCATAGAAGTACCGGTACATCAGTACATCCTTCGAAGTCTTTGTTTATCTGCTCTGCAACCTTGTCAATGCTGGCAGATATCTTGTCATAGGTGATGAAAGGTCTGAAGGTCTTGTCCTTCAATGTAATTTTCTGCATGTCCACAATTTTTAGAACTAAAAACAAAAATAGCATAATTCGTTTAAAAAAAAGAAAAATTTGCTGTTGTTTTTTTTAAAACAACAAGTTTGATAAGCTTCTGTCATATTTTCGCGTAAAAACGAAATGCGTAATCTATTATCTGCAGCTCTGCTGTTGTTTTATGGCTTCAATTTACTCTATGGACAGAAAGTTCCGCATTCAGAATATATATTGAGTTTTCTGGAGGTGGATGATCCTCAGGACATGGATTCCGAAGAAGTGGAAAGATTGGAACACCTGATCGGGAATCCGTTACCCGTGAATCTCTTGTCTGAGTCTGAACTCCGTGGATGCGGGCTTTTCAGCCAGTATCAGGTCGCTGTGCTCTCAGACTATATCTCAAGGCATGGAGCATTGCTATCCCTTATGGAGATGTCTTTGCTTGATGGTTTTGGTGAGTCCTATGTGAGAAGGATCGCTCCTTTTATCAGTCTGAAGACATCCAATTCGAAGTCTTCGGACTTTAAACAGGAAATTGCGGTCCGTGGAGGGTGGAGATGGCAGGGCGCTTCAGACGGCACCTATGGGGCTAAGTATCGTCTTGAAGTCGGTGACAGGTTCACAGCTGTGATGGCATCATCCCGTGCTGCTGGCACGGATTCGTGGTCGCCATCTGCCTATTCGGCCAGCCTGTTCTGGAAGTTTGACAGACTTCCGATCAGAGTCATCGCTGGTGATTTCAACGCAAGGTTCGGACAAGGGATGGTACTTTGGAACAACGCGTTCACTTCAAGTCTTACGTCCATGGATGCCTTTATGAAAAAACCGACAGGCATCACCCAGTCATGGTCATTTACCGGTACCGGTGCATTAAGTGGAGTTGCTGCTGATTTCGGCATCGGAAAATGTCAGTTGAGTGTCATGACTGCTCTCAAAGGACTGAAGGATATAGTTGCTTCAAAAGAGAAACTGCAGCTGATGCCAGCCATGAATCTGGCCTGGTATGGCAGGTGTGGACATGTGTCCTTGACAACAGTGTCGTATCTGCCACTAGGAGAAAATACTTCCGGATTCAATGTGAAAAACGGAATAGATGCAGCTTTCTGTTTGCGGGGAGTAAATGTTTTTGGTGAAATGAGCTACGACTGGACGGATAAACAATATGCCTCCGTGCTTGGTACCCGATTCAAAACCGGTGAAAACATGGATATTGCCATGCAGGTCCGTGCATGCCATAAGGAGCAGTACGGCATTGCGGCAGGTGGTGCATATTCCATGTCGCAAAAGGGGCAGATATCCTTCTTTCTTGATGCGCTTTGTCATTATGAACCCAAAGATGGCGACGAACGTCACAGTACCCAATTGAAAGGTCTATTGTCATGTGACCTCTCATTAAGCGGACAGTGGCGCTTGAAATTACGCTTTTCAGAACGTTTCAGGACCTGGGGGCTGCCGACTCGTACAGACTTGAGATCTGATGTTATCTATACGGCAGCTCCGATTGTCGTGACACTGCGAATGAACATTCTTAATTGTGATAGGACATCATGCCTGTCATATGTCGAGTGTGGATATACAAGAGACCGTATGTCATGGTTCCTGCGTCAAGGAATATTCATTATAGATGATTGGGATGATCGAATTTATGTCTACGAGCGTGATGCTCCGGGTACATTCAATGCTCCAGCCATATATGGAAGGGGATTATGGACGGCGATGACAGCCAGTGTAAAGATTTCAACTTCTTTCAGGATATATGCTCGAGCCTCTTTAATGACTTATCCTTTCATGGAAAAGAAAAAGCCCGGCAAAGCCGAGCTTAAACTTCAGTTGCAATATCGTTTTTAAGGTTATTTCTTAGGTATCTTCAGAACCATTCCCGGTTTTAGGTTGGAGCTGGTTAATCCATTGTAATCCATTATGTTCTGAGGACTGACCCCTGGATAGTTCTTAGCTATTGAGTAGAATGAATCACCGCTTTTGACGGTATATGTCGTATGACCTTTCGAGCTGCCCGATGATGATTTTGCCGGGCCTCCCTTGGTGTAGATGGTCAGTTTCTGTCCTACTCTGATATTATCGTTCTTGAGTGCGTTCCATTCCTTGATCTTTGCTACGCTTACACCGTGAGATTCAGCGATCTTTCCAAGTACATCACCACTTTTTACGGTGTATGTAATCTTTGTCTGCTTTGAAGACGAGCTTGAGCTTTTACTTGAGCTTGAGCTTGAGCTTCCTGAAACTGCAGGTCCGCTGCCCCCTCTGTAGATTATCAGCTTCTGACCGATGCGGATGTTATCGCTTTTAAGGCTGTTCCACTGCTTGAGTTTTGCCACGCTGACCTTGTGCTTATTTGCGATAGCACCAAGATTGTCGCCGCTCTTGACAGAATATACGATTCTCACTCCGTCTCCACCTTCCTGTATCTTCTTGATAGTAACAGGGTCAAAATATATCGATGCCTTGTGCTTGTAGATTGTGTCTTCTTTCTCGATGAATGTTCCGGTATACTGGTATGGAATCCTCAGGATATATGTGCGCTCATGACCCGGTATGATCTCATGTCGATACTGAGGATTCAGGTTCTTGAGCTCATCCAAAGGCGCTCCTGTAATTTCGCTGACCTGCTTCAGGTGCAGCTGCTTCTTGATGACCAGAGTATCGATTCCGGATGGGAGCGTCATGGCCTCAGGTTTCAGACCATGTTCCTTATAGTATTCCAATGTGTAGAGCGCGCCAACAAAGGCTGGTACGTATGTTCTGGTCTCTGCAGGCAGGTAAGGCCAGATGTCCCAGAACTTACGGCTTCCGTCAGCTCGTTTGATCGCTTTCCTGACATTTCCAGCTCCGCAGTTATATGCTGCAATGGCGAGGTTCCAGTCACCGAACATGTTGTATGCATCTGACAGGTACTGGGCTGCTGCAACACATGATTTGACAGGATCCATACGTTCGTCTACAAATGAGTCTACATGAAGACCGTAAATCTTGGCTGTCTGATACATGAACTGCCACATTCCTTTTGCTCCTACTTTGGATTCTGCCCTTGGGTTCATCGATGATTCGATGATTGCCATTGCCTTTAGTTCTACAGGGAGTCCATATCTGTCAAAGATTTCCTCGAAGATTGGCATGTAGTATTTACAGAGACCCAGCATGTGAGTCATTGACTTAGGCATCTTCTCGGAATACATGATGATATAGTTCCTCACAATTTCATTGTAGGGAACCTGGATGAACGAGTTCATCTTCTTAATACGCTCGATGTATACTTCGTCGGGTACATTTGACGCAAATCGAGTGGTATTCATGTCATATCGCTCTTCTTTTGCATCCTGAGCCATCTGGTGTGCGTACCATAGATCGAGAAGGCTGTCAGTCACTTCGATAGTGTATTCTTCTGGTGATATGTTGGTAGTCAGACAGCTTGTAGAGTCTTCATCAGAAACTGAGACATCAGTTCTATATCGTAGGTTTTCTTCTTCCAGAGCAGCAATCTGAAGGTGAAGTGAGTTGAGTGAGTCGCGCAGATTCTGCAACTCCTCCTCAAGTTCCTTGCTCTTTTTTATCTGTGCATAGGCATCACTGCCGGAGCAACCAAAAATAAAGGCAGCCATCAATATGGCTGTCAGGTATATTCTATTCATCAGCTATAGTGTTATTATAATAGTTCTTAGAATGTCAGTCCTATCTTGAGACCTACTGCATTATTGCCAGGATTTGTTACGTTGTTGTGCATCGCGTATGCGTTATCCGGAGCTATAATGGTCGGTTCAAACTGCATTGAAATATCATCGGTCACTTCAAAGTCGTGCATATATGCAAATACGTTTGCATCGACGACCTGAAGTATATACACCAGCGCAGTCGCTACAATCGAATAGTCTCTATATCTTCGGTAGACATCTCTATACCACTTGGCAGTCTCTCCTGAAATCGGTCCTGAATAGCTTGGAGAGGTTGTCGCTTCGTTATGTATTGTCTTGAACCTTATATAGTTTGTATGATTTGTCGTCAGAAAATGTGCAGAAACCATCAAGCCTCCCCAATAGATAGGGACCTTGTAGAGCTCTCCGTTATAGATCTGTCCTAGTCCCGGCAACAGAGCAGAATACAATGTCGCTCTACCCGGATGCGGATGCTGGTCAGAGTGATAGTTTGCAACTCCATCCAGCAAGGTACCCCAGTATATGAGGCCGGCTCCGATAAGAAGGGCAGTACCAGCATGTTTTGACTTCATGTCCAGCACAGGTGCCTGATATGGGTATTCACCTCCGTATGTGTCAAGATATGTGTCCCTGTCCAACTCCCATTTGTCATATGCCTTTTTACTGGTTGTGTATTTGTGCATATAGTAACCTCCAGTACCGGCGCATGCTCCGAGTCCTGCGTAGATGAGGGGGAGTTTCCAATAGTCTTTGTTATAAATCTGAGCTGTTCCGGGGAGTACTACCGATCCCGCGAACATCGTTCCGATCTTCATTGTGTTCTTGTGAGCCAGTCCTCCGAAATACTCCTTGAATGAAAACATCTGTGTGGTGTCGGCCTTGGAACCACCTGATTGTTTGATGTTCGGGTCCTGTGCGTAGATGTCCTCCTTAAACTGTGCATGACTGATGCCTGCACTGCAGAGTATACCCACGATGCATGTCAAGAAATATGTTATGAAACTGTTTCTCATCTTAGAACTGTGAATCCTCCAATGCCTTGAGGAACTTCCTCACTTCTTCGTCACTGCTGAAATGTATGGTCATAGTGCCTTTCCCCGCTGATGAGCGTTTGAGGCTTATGTTGTTCTCGAAATACTTTCCTACTATTTCCAGAACCTTGAAATATTCCTCTGGCAGATCCTGGGCGTCATCGTCTGCTGCCGGCTTTGGAGTGGACATCTTCTTGATCTTGTCCTCAAGCTGACGGACTGACATTCCATCCTTGATCACAAGGTCACACAGATACTCCTGAAGCTGAGCGTCTTCTATTCCCAGTAGAACTTTTGCATGACCGACACTGAGCAGACCGACCTTGAGGTCGTGCTGAATCTTGGCCGGAAGCTTGAGAAGACGGAGATAGTTTGTCACGGATGCTCGTTTCTTGCCGACTCTTACCGCCATCTGTTCCTGAGTCAGTCTGCACTCGTCAATCAGTCTCTGGTAGCTCATGGCAATCTCGATCGGATCGAGGTTTTCTCTCTGGATGTTTTCCACGATGGCCATCTCCAGCATTCCCTGATCGTTTGTGTCACGGATATATGCCGGAATCATGTCCATGCCTGAAAGCCTGCTTGCTCTGAAACGTCTTTCTCCGCTGATTATCTGGTATCTTCCGTCATCTTTTCGGCGAACTGTGATGGGCTGGATGAGGCCGAGGGTCTTTATCGATTCTGCGAGTTCCTCAAGAGCCTCCTGGTCAAAAGACATTCGTGGCTGGAATGGATTCGGCTCAATAAGATCCACAGGAATGCGGAGGATGTCTGCGGTAGCCTGCTGCCCAGGCTGCTCGACATTCACCACTTCCTTATTGATATAGCCTACCGGTTTTCTTATGTTGCTAAGGTCGGCTTCTACTCCAAGCAGGGCTCCGATGCCCTTGCCGAGACCTCTCTGCTGTTTGCTCATTTTCTTTAACTGTTTTTCTCAAGTACTTCCTTTCCGAGGTTGAGGTAGTTTGTCGTTCCGTTGCAGATCACATCATAAAGTATGATAGGCTTTCCGTGCGACGGAGCCTCGCTAAGGCGGATGTTTCTATTGATGATAGTCTGGAATACCATGTCCTTGAAGTGCTCTCGGAGCTCGTTCAGAACCTGATTGTGAACCTTGGTTCTTGCGTCAAACATGGTCACGACGAAGCCCTCAATTGCAAGGTCCGGATTTGGACCGCCCTGTACAAGACGTATCGTCTGAAGCAGCTTTCCAAGTCCTTCCAATGCGAAGAATTCCGGCTGGACAGGGATGATTACTGAGTCTGCTGCTGTAAGTGAGTTGATGGTGATCAGACCCAAGGATGGCGAGCAGTCAATGATGATATAGTCGTATCTGTCCTTGATGGATGCAAGTGCATTCTTGAGGAAACTCTCTCTGTCTGCCTTGTCTACAAGTTCAAGTTCCGCTCCCACAAGGTTGATATGTGAGGGGATCATATGCAGAGAACCGATTTCAGTCTGGATGAGGCTGTCAGTTACATCGATTTCTCCGATCATCACTTCGTAAAGTGTTCTTTTCTGGTCGTCCTCAGGGGAGAAGTTTAGGCCCGATGTGGTGTTGGCCTGTGGGTCAGCATCAATGATGAGCACTTTTTTCTCGAGTACCGCCAATGATGCAGCGAGGTTTATGGCGGTGGTTGTCTTGCCGACTCCGCCTTTCTGATTTGCTATAGCTATTACTTTTCCCATATTCGTTTTCTTAAGGACATATTTTGGCAAAAATACAAAAAATATTTCATTGATTCCCTTTAATTAGTACATTTGTTGATAAATTGTTCAGGACGTATGATGATGGCTGATAATAAGTGGATGGTAATAGTAAATGTGTTTGCAGCATCTAAGAAAGCAGGCTCTGTCTGGAAGGAGGCTGCTGCTCTGATGGATGAGGCGGCACTGCCATATACTGCACAATTTACCGGTGGTGCATATAATGCTACTGAGATAAGTTACAAAGCTGCTTTACAGGGATTTCGCCGATTTGTAGCCGTTGGTGGTGATGGTACAATTCATGACGTATTGAATGGCATTGCATCCTTTGTGTCACAATCTGATGATGCCAGGCTGTCTGACTTTACATTGGCAGTTCTGCCCGTGGGTTCCGGTAATGATTGGATCAGGTCTGTCAATGTTCCGCGGGACCTTAATGCCGCCATCAGACTGATAATGGAGGGAAAGACAACAGGACAGGATGTGGTCAGGGTGTCCAATATTGAGACCGGCTCGGAATCATATATGGCTAACATCGGTGGCATCGGTCTGGATGCACGTGTAGCGGAAATTGTCAACAAGAAGAAGGAGCAGGGAAAGCGTGGCAGGATCTTATACGTCAGGGCTCTCCTGTATTGCATAAAACATCGTATTCCAGTGAAAGCCAAGGTTATATGCGACGGCAATGTGGTCTTCGACGGAAGATATCTTTCAATGGCTTTTGGAATAGGTCGGTACTCCGGTGGTGGAATGCGTCAGACCCCTCTTGCCATTATGGATGACGGTCTGCTTGATGTGACAATTATCCCGGATATTTCGCTTTGGGTAATTGCCAGAAAAGCAATCAGGCTCTTCACAGGTACGTTTCATAAGATTGATGTGCTCACTCAGACACGCTCTCGTGAGGTTGTCGTCTTGCCATATGGTCAGGCCGATGCAGAACCGATTGAAATAGATGGCGAGATCTTCGGCCGTGTCCCGGTAAGGATGACTGTCCTTCCTGATCAGCTCAATATCATTTCCGGTCTTTAACCCAGGAAACTCAGCAGGATACCTGCAGCTACAGCGGAACCTATCACGCCGGCAACATTAGGGGCCATGGCGTGCATGAGCAGGTGGTTGTTCTTGTCGAATTCTCTTCCAACATTCTGAGATACCCTCGCTGCATCAGGGACTGCAGAGACTCCTGCGCTTCCGATCAGCGGGTTGATCTTGTTGCCTTCCTTGTAGAATAGGTTCATGAATTTGGCGAATCCGACTCCTCCTATAGTAGCTATGACAAACGAGACCAGTCCGAGGACGAATATCTTTATAGATGTGTCTGTGAGGAATACGTCCGCCTGTGTCGAGCATCCCACGGTGATACCGATCAGTATGGTGACAACATCGATGAGCGGACCGCGGGCGGTCTCGGCGAGCCTCTTGGTAACCCCGCTTTCTTTAAGCAGATTGCCAAAAAAGAGCATGCCAAGGAGAGGAATTCCGGACGGAACTATAAGGGCGGTCAATATGAATCCAATGATCGGGAAGATTATCTTTTCCCGTTGTCTTACCGGCCTTGGATCCTTCATGCGGATAAGACGCTCTTTTTTTGTTGTCAAAAGCAGCATTATCGGACGCTGGATTACCGGTACTAACGCCATGTATGAATATGCTGACACTGCAATTGCGCCAAGAAGTTCAGGCGCGAGTTTGGAGGCCAGGAATATGGCTGTCGGGCCATCAGCACCGCCTATTATTCCGATAGCACCGGATTCTGCAGGAGTAAATCCCATGTGCATAGCTATGATGTATGAGCCGAATATTCCAATCTGAGCAGCTGCTCCAATCAGCAGCAGGCGAGGCTGTGAAATAAGCGAGGAGAAGTCTGTCATGGCTCCGATGCCAAGGAAAATCAGTGGGGGATACCAGCCTTGCTTGACTCCTTGATAAAGAATGTTCATCACTGAGCCTTCCTCATATATTCCAATCTGTAGCCCTTCGCTGAACGGGATGTTTCCGATTATGATACCGAAGCCGATAGGTATGAGCAGGAGTGGCTCCCATTCTCTTTTTATTGCGACAGCAATGAATGCAACGCCTATGCATATCATCACGATGTGCTGCCATGTCATATTTGCAAAGCCTGTGTATTGCATGAACTGCTCAAGGCTGTCAATTATATTATTCATGTCCTGCGTTCGAAGTCTGGGATGACCGTTTGATTGTTATCACATAGCTTTCCTTGTCGTGAGCTCTCTCGTCTGCATACTCGTGCAATGCAAGAGAGACGGCTGCGGCGATTTCCTCAGATCTGTCGCCGCTTTTCCTGTTGACCACTTTGCCGATGATTGCATATGCAAAATAAAGGGTTATCAGTGTCGCAAACACCACCGCAACCGAAATGACCGTGATGGTAATCCCATGTGGATCATTGACGGCCATTTCTTCGCTTTTGGTCAATAGGCTTTCTGCTGCCTGTAGTAGTCGGATGCCATACATATCACACAAAGTTACTAAACATTTCAATAATAAAAAATCCGATGACCTGTCTGGCCATCGGATTATAATATTGTGCCGAACAAAGATTACGGCTGCATTGTTGTGTATACGTTCTGTACGTCGTCGTCATCCTCGATGCGCTCGATAAGTTTTTCGATATCTGCCTTTGCATCGCCCTCAAGAACCTTGAGGTCTACATTCGGAAGGCGGGTGAACTCTGCTGCGATAAGCTCGTAACCGTTCTCCTCGATCCATTTCTGGATAGCGTTGAATGCAGTGAACTCGCCGTAGAGCACGATTTCCATCTCCTCATTTTCGTTCTCCTCCTCGAAGATCTCCTCAACGCCGTAGTCGATGAGCTC
>JAEIGA010008279.1_pt1 | contig 15751 bp, 13 predicted proteins | sample 9270691 | NCBI WGS metagenome assembly JAEIGA01 (sample SAMN17057246, study PRJNA624740) | gut metagenome | biome: biome; isolation source: fecal sample | host: Bos grunniens | place: China: Xizang | collected 2019
CGTCCTTGATCTCAAGGTCTTCGATAATTGTCTTTCCTCTTCCTACCTTGGTGCTTCCTGACATTTCATGTACATGGAAACCGGTCTTTTCTTTGAATGAAAGCTGCTCTACGCCTCCGTACATGATGCCGTTTTCGAATCTCATGTCTTCGGCTGTGAGATATATGTTCTTGATATCCAAGTCGTTCCAGTCGATCTCTCCGCGATAAGGGGTTTTCGTGCTGCTCTTGTTGATGAGCGCGAATCCCATGTTTTCGATTTCGACATCTTTTATGCGGAATATTTCTTTGTCCTTCGGTTCGACGCGAACCTCCTTCTTGGTCAGACGGAAAATTCGTGAGAGATTATTGTATTTGTCGTCTGCCTTTGCCGGGTCTGCAAAGTCCTCGAGCACGAGATTCATCTGGGCGTTTCCGACATATGCTCTGTCTATCTTTATGCTCTCCTCGTCGAGAAGTCCTTCGAGTGAAATCTTTGCGATTATGTATTCAGCTCTGAAGAATGTGTCGATCTGAGATGCCGTGCTGTCAGTCGGGTCGATAGCGGGATTCTTGTCGATAATGGCGGCATTCTTGACTACAAGGGTAGTGAACGGCTTGAAGTGGATCTTCTCGAAACTGATCTCACCGTCAAGCTTTTCAGATACCATGCGGACTACCTTGTCAGCCACAGCTGTCTGTACCTGCGGGAGCTGGATTGTCAGTGCTCCTGCGATGATGACAGATGTGACCGCAACGAAAGTCAGCCAGATTATTTTGAATGCCCTTTTAATGATTCGTCTTTTTAAATTGTCCAACTTGCAAAAATAATAAAAATATCGGAAATTTGCAGCCGTTAATTATTACATAATTATGCCAGAGATAATACTTGGAATAGAGTCATCGTGCGATGACACGTCGGCGGCTGTCATCAGGGACGGCTACCTTCTGTCGAATGTGCTTGCCAGCCAGGATGTGCATAAATCCTATGGCGGTGTCATTCCGGAACTTGCGTCGCGTGCTCATCAGATAAATATCGTGCCCGTTGTAAGCGAGGCAATAACAAGAGCCGGCGTTTCACCGGAAGACATCACTGCAATCGCATTTACGCGCGGACCTGGACTTCTCGGATCCCTTCTTGTCGGCACATCTTTCGCCAAGGGCTTTTCCCTTGCAATTGACAAGCCACTTGTGGAAGTCAATCATCTTCAGGGACATATACTTGCAAACTTCATCAAGCAGGAGGGCGCGGACAACCGTCAGCCTGAGTTCCCGTACCTCTGTCTACTTGTGTCGGGAGGCAACTCGCAGATCGTTCGCGTAAATAGTCCTCTTGAGTATGAGATTCTCGGACAGACCATAGATGATGCAGTGGGCGAGGCGTTTGACAAATGTGCAAAGATGATGGGTCTCGGATATCCTGGAGGTCCGATTGTGGACAGACTGGCCAAGGAAGGAGATCCTTTGAAATACAAGTTCTCTAAGCCGCATATTCCGGGCTACGACTACAGCTTCAGCGGAATCAAGACATCTCTTCTTTATTTCGTGCGTGATCAGATCGCGATCGATCCGGACTTCATGGAGAAGAACAAGGCAGATATCTGTGCAAGTTTCCAGAAGGCGCTGATAGATATCCTCATGGATAAACTCATCAAGGCTGCCAAGGATACCGGTATCAAGCAGATAACCATCGGTGGAGGTGTGTCGGCCAACAGCGGATTGCGCAATAGAATCGAGGCCGAGGGCAAGAAGAGAGGCTGGACAACCTTCCTCCCTGAATTCAAGTTTACAACAGATAACGCGGCAATGATCGCCATTGCAGGATGGTTCCATTACAGAAACGGAGAGCGTACAGGTCTTGATGTCGCACCGGTGAGCCGTCTCGCAGAATTTTAAAGAATATGAAGGAAATAGAAATAACTACCAAACTGGGAAGCGAACTTACAGCTGATGAAATCCAGACGGCTGCAGTGAAGGCACTTGGAGTATCTCCAAAGATGAAATCCCAGCTCCAATATCGAATTGTACGTCGTTCCATCGATGCTCGTAACGATATTCTCTACCGCTACAAGGTGGAAGTCGCAAAGCCTGATGAAGTGCTTTCAGAATTCGTTCTTGAGGAGTATCAGAATGTCAGCAACTCAGAACCTATCGTCATCATCGGTGCGGGTCCTGCAGGTATGTTTGCTGCCCTTAAACTCCTTATGCGCGGTTTCAAACCTGTCGTTCTCGAACGAGGAAAGGACGTGCATGCCAGGAAGTTCGATATGGCTAAAATCTCGCGCGAGGGTATTGTCAATCCTGATTCGAACTACTGTTTCGGAGAGGGTGGAGCCGGAACATTCTCTGATGGAAAACTTTATACACGTTCGTCCAAGAGAGGTGATATCCGTGAGGTTCTCCATCAGCTCGTACGCTTCGGAGCCGATCCTTCGATCCTTATCGACGCGCATCCGCACATCGGCAGCGACAAACTTCCTATCGTTGTGGAAAACATCCGCAAATGCATAGAGGAGCATGGTGGAGAGTATCATTTCGATTCCCGTGTGACTGACATCGTGAAGAAGGGCGACGGCACATTCGATGTGGTTGTATCCAATCCGACAATTCTCGGAAGCACAACAGTATATGCGACGCGTAAAGTTATCCTTGCAACGGGACACTCGGCACGTGATATCTATGAGATGTTCGACCGCAAAGGATGGGAAATCCAGGCTAAGGGATTTGCTCTCGGAGTACGTGTGGAACACCCTCAGTCACTGATCAACAAGATTCAGTATCATGGTAAGTATCAACCATATATGCCTACAGCGGAGTACTCGTTCGTAACCCAGATCGAGGGCAGAGGAGTGTTCTCGTTCTGTATGTGTCCGGGCGGTATTCTTGTGCCTGCGGCGACTGCTGAAGGTGAGCTCGTGCTCAACGGTATGTCAAATTCGCAGCGCAACTCGAAGTGGGCGAATGCAGGTGTGGTTGTCCAGATCGAACCGGAAGATTTCCCTGAATATGCGCAGCACGGTCCGCTGGCACTTCTTCAGTTCCAGAAGGATGTCGAGAGAAGGATGTTCGAATATACAAACTCGCTCAAGGCCCCTGCACAGCGCATGATGGACTTCTGCCGCAGAATCCCTTCAACCGGTCTTCCGCAGACTTCATATCATCCGGGTGCGGAGAACGCTCCGCTTCACGAACTTCTTCCTGAGCACGTTTCTCTCCGCCTGAAATATGCCTTCCCGCAGATCGGAAACAAGATAATGCACAGATATTATACAAACGATGCCCTCCTTCTCGGAGTGGAATCCCGCACATCTTCTCCGGTGCGCATACCACGTGACAAGGAGACCCTTGAGCATATCCAGGTGGCTGGACTTTATCCTTGTGGTGAGGGTGCAGGCTACGCAGGAGGAATCGTTTCCTCTGCCTTGGACGGCATCAACTGCGCCGCGAAGATATAGTATTTTGTAAATTCTTGTCAATCAATAATATAGCGGTGCGAGGGTGGGTGAAAAATGCCCACCCTCGCACGTTTAAGATTCTGATATTCAGTTAATTATGAACCACAGAACTTTGATAATAACGATCTTGAGTCTGTTCTTTTACGGCATAAACACATATTCACAGTCTCAGACTTTGAGGGTGGACTATATGTTTTCCGGAACAGCCAAGTCTTCGGAGATATCTTTGGATGAGATGTCCTGCTTTGACGGCTGGGCCGGACGCAGGGTGAATCTGAATGAGGTTCCTGTCCGTGGTAACGGTCAGATACTCATGACGGATGCGCAGTCGCAGGACACTTTGTATCGCCAGTCTTTCTCGACTCTTTTCCAGGAATGGCAGACCACTGAAGAGGCTACAAAAATCCGCAGATCCTTTGAAAATGTGTTCCTGCTTCCGATGCCGGAAAGCAAGGCGCATGTAAAGTTGGAAATCTATGATTTCTATGGAAATGTAGCAGCGTCACTCAGGCACGTTGTTGATCCGACCGACATATTGATAAGAAAGTCTGATTCTGCTGCCCCAGAACATAAGTATTTGCTGCAGAGCGGATCTTCCGAGGATAAAATCGACGTTGCGATAGTTGCTGAAGGTTATACGAAGGCTGAAATGGATACATTCTATGCAGATGCTCAGAAGGCTATGGATGCAATTCTCGGACATGAGCCGTTCGGTAAATATAAGGATGCGTTCAACTTCGTGGCTGTAGCCTTGGAATCTGAGGAAAGCGGAGTCAGTGTGCCGGGAAAAGGGGACTGGAAGAACACTGCTCTGAAGGCTCATTTCAATACCTTTTACATGGACCGCTACCTTACGACTCTACGCCTGAAAAATATGCATGACAGACTTTCGGGGATTTCATATGAGCATATTGTAATTCTCGCAAATACAGATACTTACGGTGGTGGAGGAATATACAATTCATACACGTTGACCACAGCTCACCATCCAGCTTTCGAGCCTGTTGTAGTACATGAATTCGGCCATAGTTTTGCCGGTCTGGCAGATGAGTACTACTACGATGACATGTATGTGCAGTACTACTATCCTCACACCGAACCATGGGAGCAGAATATTACTACTCTCAAGGATTTCGGCTCAAAATGGAAGGATATGCTGGATGCAGGTGAGGCCCAGCTTCTGGAAGGTGCCGGTTACCAGTCCAAAGGAGTATACCGTCCTGCACCGGACTGCAGAATGCATACAAACAAGGCCGACCGCTTCTGTCCTGTATGCCAGCGTGCGATCAGCCGTGTCATTGAATTCTATATCGGTTCCGGGAAATAAAAAGGCAGTATACTGTGTCTTGATGGCTTACAGTATGACTTTCCACCTTAATCTCCACACTCCGTTTTCATAAGAGTGACTGATTACCTTGAAGATACCGACTTCGCTTGTGTTTCCCACATGGGCGCCGATACATGCACATGCGTCATAGTCACCGATCCTGACGATTCGGAGCGTTTCTGAAGCGTCTTCCGGAAGCTTGCTCAAGTCGACAATCTTGCCGGCTCAAACTCGGCTTTGTTATGTGTGTTGAGTACTGGAGTTTCCATGATTCATCAGATGAAAGGATGAAGGTCGGATAGTAGAAATAAAAAAAGGGTAAGCTGATTACATCGCACCGCTACGACCTCCTACCCTTGCTACGGTCAAGTCCTGGGGGAATTCAGAGGGAGCTGGTCGTGTAAGACTTACCCGACTGCAAATATACGGCGAAAATTCGGTTTTGCAAAATTTAGCCTACCAGAACTTGTTGTTTTCCGCGCTGTATTCGTATCCGGCCTTGCCAAGTTTCTCCTCTATTTCGGCGCGGTTTATCTCCATATCGTCACACAACTCATCAAGCGATGGGTATATGTCCCTGAGTTTCATGTTGATAAAGCTCAAGAGCATTATCGGGTCGTTGGGTAATGTCTGCATAACTGAATATTTAAGTGTACAAAGTTAACAAAATACTTATCTTTGCGCCCAAATTGTAATCCATGAAGAAAATTATACTATCGATATCGTTTATACTGCTTGCTGCAGCCGGCTTTGCCCAGAACAGAATGACCCTTATCAATGAGGAAGAACTCCCTTCTGTAGTGGAGAGACTTATGGACAAGAGAGATTCTGTAAAGAATGACGGATACCAGATCCGCAAGATCAGATCGCATTTCAACCTTGAGTTCGCCGGCTCTGCAAATGCATATTTTACAGAGGGCAGGTTCGATGAGGCCTCATTCAAGATGAACCGTGTACGACTTGAACTTTACGGAAGACTCAATCAGCACCTTTCATATCATTTCCGCCAATCATTCAACAAGTACAGCAATCCGTACTCTCTCGACAATATGTCGTCATCGATCGAGTATGCCAACATCAAGTGGCATCAGAGCGACATGTTCGACCTTGTGGCAGGTAAGCAGTATCTTGCAGTCGGAGGTTATGAGGGATATGTGAACGGTTTGAAAGTCAGGGAGTTCACTGAGTTTAACAATCACTTCGAGATATATCAGACAGGTCTTAAAGGAGTGGTTATGTTCACGCCGACGCAGCATCTCATCCTTCAGGTTACCAATAACAGAAACAGCACGGATGACAATGTCTATCTCTACGGCCTTCCGGAGGGTGTGGAGCCTGCAAAGGTTCCGCTTCTTGCAACAGTCAACTGGAACGGATGGTTCGCAGACAAGACCATCCATCTCATGTATTCCGCTTCAGCCGGACAGCTCGCAAAGGGTAAGAATATCTATCATTTCATGTGTGGTAACATCTACCAGAAGGGACCGGTGCTGGCATATTTCGATGCCCTCTATTCGCGCTCTGCAATTGATAGCCAGCAGCGTATAACATCTCTTCAGACTCAATATACTGCACAGAATACCCAATACCTTACATTCATCGCAAACATTGACTATCAGTTCGCTCCGAAGTGGAATGCATACATAAAGGGAGCGTACGAGACAGCCAGCGTATATGAGGCGAACGGAATCTTTGCCAAGGGAAGGTATATCACTTCATGGAACGGACAGGCGTGCGTGGAATGGTTCCCGTGTGAGGAAGATAAGGGTTTCAAGGTATTCGCACATTATGTATATAAAGGACATACGCTTTCAGACAACGCAAAAGCGCTGGGAGCGGCAATGCCACATACCCAGCGCGTTTCTATCGGTATTCAATACGTGATTCCAGTCCTATAGGCTGTCTCCGAAGTCCTTGCGGAACTTATCCATCAGTTTAGACGGCCAGTCGCTTGTAGGCTCGAGACCTCCCATGAAGAAACGGAGTACAGGCGGCTCATAAGTGAACTTGAGACCTCCGATAAGGTGACGGTTGTCCCAAAGCCATGTCATACGGTCGATCACATAGTTGATCTGCGAGAGTGTGAACACACGGCGTGGAACCGCGAGACGGAGAAGCTCTACGTCAGCAAGAATCTCCTTGCCGTTCTCATCGCGAACGCTTGACATTGTACCACGCTCCATACCACGGATACCCGAGCAGATATAGAATGCAGCTGCAAGTGCGCCGGCAGGATACTCTTCCTGTGGGATGTGCTTACAGAATTCCATTGCGTTTACGTGAGCGCCGAGTACACCTGCAGGAGTTACCATAGGGATGCCTCTCTTCTCAAGTTCCTCAACGAGATATTTGATGTAGTTAGGGCTCTGGCAGATCATTGTCTCGTCGAGAGTCTCATAAAGACCTACAGCCATAGCCTCGATTTCCCTGACTGAGATACCACCGTAGGTAAGGAAGCCTTCATAAAGCGGAATCATTGCCTCCATCTTTGAGTAGAGAGCCTTCTGATTTGTACAGATACCGCCACCACGAGATGAAGAAAGCTTACGTGCAGAGAAGTAAACGAGGTCGGCAAGACCTGTCATCATTCTAAGGATTTCTCCCATAGAGTTCTCTTTCCAGTTATCCTCACGCTGCTTGATGAGGTATGCGTTCTCACCGATGAGTGAAGCGTCAAGTACGAGCATGATGCCGTATTTGTCGGCGATTCTTCTTACATCCATGAGGTTCGCCATTGAGAAAGGCTGACCTCCGATGAGGTTTGTCGAAGCCTCCATGCGGATGAAAGGAATATTCTCAACTCCATTTTCCTGAATGCACTTCTCGAGTTTCTCGATGTCCATGTTACCCTTGAAAGGATAATCTGACTTGAGCTCGAATGCGCGGTCGTGAAGGAGTTCCTCGACTCTACCGCCGTTTTCTGTCACGTGTGCGAGTACAGTAGTGAAGTGGTAGTTCATAGGGATGACGTTACCCGGCTTCACGAATGTGTGGCAGATTACGTTCTCTGCAGCACGTCCCTGGTGTACAGGGAGAAGATATTTCTTTCCGAGGACATCCTCTACGGCCTTCTGGAGGCGCTCGAATGACTGTGAACCTGCATAAGCGTCGTCAGCGTGCATCATTGCAGCAAGCTGGTTGTCGCTCATCGCGTTTGTACCACTGTCGGTGAGCATATCGAGATATACGTCCTTTGTTCCAAGTCTGAATGTGTTGAAACCGCCTTCCTTCATTGCCTCAAGACGGCGTTCAACCGGTACAAGATGAAGTTTCTGAACTACACGTACTTTGTGCAGTTCAAGGGGCATGTCTCCGCCCTTGTAGAATTTAACCATTCCCATAGTTGTTCGTTTTATGTGTGTTATTAATCAGTTCGGTTATCCGCAGTGGAAATAACGCTCTACGAGCTTGAGCATTTCTTCGCGGTTGTCGCCGATGTCGGCGCGCAGAGTCCTGTCCTTGTATGAACGGAGCTTCTTGATGATGCCGTCGATCATTGCAGGAGAGAATACGTTGTGTTTCTCGAATACTTCTCTCTGGCTCTCGAGGCAGTCTGCCGATGCTTCGCAGCTGTCAGGAAGACATGCGAGTGATGCGAGCTTTTCGGCGTTCTCCTTCTGGTGGATGTTTACATTTACATATGTCTTTTCCGCTACCTCAAGTGCATTCGCCATCTCGAATCCGTGTCTGCATGCCACAGCAAGACCTGCGATGAGCTGATAGAGGTCTGCAGATCCGTCTGGTGAACGCATCTCCACAGTCTGCTTCTGAGTTGTGTCGTAGTTGCTGAGCGGCTCAAGCGGATTGGCGATCTGGCACATGTCGCTCTTTGCTGCCCATCCGAGAGGCACGCGTACGAGTACCGAACGGTTGCGGTCTCCCCAGCAGATGTTTGTAGGGGCCTCCTGATGAGGTACAAGACGGAAATATGATGTAGGGTTTGTGTTTCCGAAAGCGGTGATAGACGGTGCAAGTTCCATCATTCCTGCGATTGCAGTACGTGCTGTCGCTGAAAGAACACCGTTGTCAAGCATCATGTTCTTGCCGTCCTTTACGATACGCATATGGACGTGGAGGCCTGAACCTGCCTTTCCGGCAGTGATCTTAGGAGCAAATGTGATGTCGAAGCCTGACTTGTAGGCAAGGTTGCGGATGATCCATTTTGCGATCATCAGCTGGTCGGCTGCGTCGGAAGCATTCACAGGGAGGAATTCGATCTCGTTCTGCTCGTAGATCTTTCCGTCGATTGTGAAGTTACCTACCTCGCTGTGTCCGTATTTGATCTGTCCTCCCGCCTGTGCGATGTATGCCATGCACTGAGTGCGGAACTCGTTGAATTTTGCGTAAGGAGCTGATTCGTGATATCCCTTCTGGTCTGTTGCCGGGAACATTCCTGTGTCCGGAGCGATGACGTAGTACTCAAGCTCTCCCATTGCCTGGAATTCCATTCCTGTCACTTCGTTGAATGCCCTGCATGCCTTTCTGAGTGTGTTTTCAGGTGAACTTTCGAGCGGTTCGCCGTCCTTGTTGAAATAAGAGCAGAGCATTGAAAGTGTAGGGATCTCAGCGAATGGATCCATGAATGCTGTGCTGAATCGTGGGAGTACATAGAGGTCGCTGCTTCCTGCCTCGATGAAAGGGAACAGGCTGGAACCGTCAACTCGTTCTCCGCATGTAAGGATAGCGTCGAGATATGCTGCGTTATTGATTACAAAGTTGAGTGTCTTGAGTCTGCCGTCTCCTGCAGGATACATGAAGTTGACCATTCTGACACCGTTCTCTGTGATGTATTTCACGATGTCTGCTTTTGTGAACTCCTTGCATGGCTTACCCAATGCCGCAACGAGTTTATTCGGATTTAAAGCAAGTTCTTTGTTCATGTCAAGTTAATTTTAGTGTTTTATGGTACGAATTCCACAAAATTAAATATTAATAATGATAATTCCATATATTTGTACGTGAAAACTTGCTAGATATATGAAGGTAACCATATTTCAGAGTGATATCCTGTGGAGAGATACGGAGACAAATCTTCAGCGTGCAGACAAGGCTGTTGATTCCAATCCGGGTTCGGATCTGTATGTCTTTCCGGAAATGTTCTCTATCGGTTTCTGCGTGGAACCGGAAGGGGTGGCGGAAAGCGCTGATGGTGAGACTCTTACGTGGATGAGGGGAAAGGCTGCAGAGATAAACTCCGCTATTGCCGGAAGCGTTCCGGTATGTGAGGATGGACGCTATTACAACCGTTTCTATTTCGTCAGACCTGACGGTACATATGACAGATACGACAAGAAGCATCTCTTTACATATGGCGGTGAACACAATCATTTCACTGCCGGTGATGAGCGCGTTGTCGTTGAATATAAAGGAGTGAGAATCCTTCTGGAGATATGCTATGACCTCCGTTTCCCGATCTGGGCGCGCAACAGAGGCGATTATGACATGATCATATATGTGGCAAGCTGGCCGACTCCTCGCGTAGAGGCATGGAAAGCCCTGCTTACCGCACGTGCGATAGAAAATCAATGCTTTGTCGCAGGCGTCAACCGTGTGGGTGACGATCCTTCGAATACATACTGCGGAGGGTCACGCATCATCGATCCGTATGGAAAGATGATCGCGGCTTGTGAGGATGGAGTGGAGATGGCGGTTTCAGCAGAAATCGATATGAATATGTTGGAAGAGTTCAGGAAAAAGTTTCCTGTGCTGAATGATGCGGATTATGAAGATTTTCAGTGAAGAACTTGTAGCGCAGGCAGTCAAGGCCCTGCATATAGCGGATCTCTCCCGAGCGACCATCGGAGAGGTTCTTCTCGTGGCACAATATCTTGAAAAAGAGACAGGTATACCATTCGTGCGGATGGATCAGGGTTCGCCTGGACTTCCCGTAAACCAGTATGGCGTCGAAGCGGAGAAGGCTGCTCTCGACAGGGGAGTGGGCTCCCAGTATCCTGCGGCGGCAGGTGTTCCGGAACTCAAGACCGAGGCTTCAAGATTTGTAAAGGCGTTCCTCGATGTGGATGTTTCGCCAAGAAGCTGTGTTCCTACAGTCGGTAGCGTGGCCGGTTCATATGGTTCCTTCATTGCTTGTACTCAGAGAGTTCCGGGCAAGAACAAGGTGCTTTTCATTGATCCGGGTTTCCCTATTCAGAAATCTCAGTTGCGTATTATTGGTGCGGATTGGAAGGAATTTGATATCTTTGCATACCGTGGCGTCGCTCTCCGTGAAAAGCTCGAGGAGATGCTTTCGGATGGGGATGTGGCAGCGATAATATATTCGAATCCGAATAACCCCGCATGGATCTGCCTCGAAGAAGAGGAACTTGCCATCATCGGAGAACTTGCAACCAAGTATGATGTGATTGTAATGGAAGACCTTGCATATTTCTGCATGGACTACCGTTCCGACCTCAGTCATCCGTTCCTGGCTCCTTTCGCTCCGACAGTCGCGAAATATACAGACAATTACATCCTCATGCTGTCGTCGTCCAAGATCTTCAGCTATGCAGGTCAGCGAATGGCGATGGTATGCATAAGCGACAGGCTTTTCGAAAGACAGTTCCCTGCATTGGCAGAGCGATATAAGGACTCAGGCGTCTTCGGTGAGACCCTGATCGCCTCTATATTATATATGATAACATCAGGCTGTACAGCCTCGACCCAATATGCCTATGCGGAGATGCTTCGTCTCTCTACAGAAGGCAAACTGAACTTTGTGGAAGATACACGCGAATATGCGGTGCGTGCTGAAAAGATGAAGAAGATATTCACAGACAACGGTTTCCATATCGTCTATGAATATGATGTGACACAGAAAGTCGGAGACGGCTTCTTCTTCACAATCGGCTACGGCGATATGAGCGGCGGAGACCTTTTGCGTGAACTTCTCTATTATGGAGTCAGCAGCATTTCTCTTTCCACAACAGGCAGTAAGCAGAACGGTGTGCGTGCATGCACATCACGTATGCGTGAAGAATTGTATGATGTCCTTGAAGAGCGTATGAAGGCGTTCAGAGAGGATCACCCGATAAACTAGAACAGATATGATCTGGAATCCGAACAAAGAATGTATGAGTCGTGAGCAGCTCAGAGAGCTCCAGGGCAAACGACTTCAGAAACTGGTGCAGTATGTATATCACAATGTACCTTTCTACAGAAACAAGATGCAGGAGCTGAATGTGTCTCCTGAAGATATAGTGACAATCGACGATATCGTAAAGTTGCCGTTTACCACTAAACAGGACCTACGCGACAATTATCCGTACGGCCTCCAGGCAGCCCCTGCCTCTGAGATCGTACGTGTTCACGCGTCGTCAGGTACGACAGGTAACCCTACAATCGTAGGTTATACACGCAAGGACCTTGCAGTGTGGTCGGAGGTTATGACGCGCTGCCTTACGTCATTCGGAATCCGTCGTGAGGATACTGTGTCGGTAAGCTACGGCTACGGTCTCTTTACAGGCGGTCTTGGTGCACATTACGGTGTCGAGAATCTCGGTGCCACAGTAATTCCTACATCTACAGGAAGCACAGAGAAGCATATCCGCCTTTTGAAGGACCTCTGCATTTCAGGTATCTGCTGTACTCCGTCATACGCTCTTTATCTCGCGGAGACTCTCGAGAAACTTGGCGTAAGCAAGGAGGATATCAAGCTCCGTATCGGTGTGTTCGGCGCAGAACCTTGGACTGAGAACATGAGAAAGGAGATCGAGCAGCGTCTCGGACTCAAAGGATACAATATCTATGGTTTGAGCGAGATCATGGGACCGGGAGTTTCCTTCGAGTGCTCCGAGCAGCATGGATCGCATATCAATGAGGACCATTTCTATCCTGAAATCATCAATCCTGATACATTGGAGCAGCTTCCTCGCGGTGAGCAGGGAGAACTTGTGTTCACAACTCTTACAAAGGAAGGCATGCCTCTTCTCCGCTACCGTACAAAGGACCTCTGCTCATTGATGGAGGGTGAGTGCCCTTGCGGAAGAACATTGGTGAGAATGTCACGTATCATGGGCAGAAGCGACGATATGCTCATCATCCGTGGTATCAACGTCTTCCCATCGCAGGTGGAGAGCGTTATCCTTGAAATGCAGGAATTCGAGCCTCAGTATATGCTCGTTGTCGACAGAGTCAACAATCTTGATACCCTCCAGGTTCAGGTTGAGGTACGCAAGGACTACTTCAGCGACGATATCGGCAGAATGCTCGCCATGAAGAAGAATCTTGCAGACAGACTTAAGAGCGTGCTTTCAATCAATGCGGATGTACGTCTTATGGAGCCGGGCAGCATCGAGCGTGCTCAGGGCAAGGGAAAACATGTAATTGATAACCGTAAATTGAAATAATATGACTATCAAGCAATTAACAGTGTTCCTCGAGAACAGGACCGGAAGGATCAATGAGGTTGCCAAGATTCTGGGAGCCAACGGTATCAACATGAAGGCATTCAGCATGGCTGAAACAGCGGACTTCGGACTTCTCCGTCTTGTGGTGCATGAGGTCGAGAAGGCGGTGCAGGTGCTGCGCGATGCAAGCTTTGCGGTTATGCTCACAGACGTTGTATGTCTCGGCGTGAACAACGTTCCTGGCGCTCTGTCTGCAATTCTTGAGAAGCTTGCGGAGAATGACATCTTTATCGAGTATATGTATGCATTCTCAGAGGGAGAGTCTGCGAATGTTGTAATACGTCCAAATGACATAGAAAAATGTGTAGGCCTCCTCAAGGACTGCCCATGCACTCTTGTCCAGACAATATAATAAATATGAAAGTTCAGATTGTAAATAAGTCGGCTTATCAGACTCCGTTCTATGCTACCGAGAAATCTGCGGGAATGGATATGAAGGCCAATATCGAGGAGCCGATCACATTGGGCCCTCTCGAAAGAGCGATGGTGCCTACAGGCCTTTATATAGCCCTTCCTGATGGAACAGAGGCTCAGGTGAGACCACGCAGCGGTCTTGCTGCAAAGCACGGCATCTCGGTGCTCAATTCACCTGGAACCATCGATGCGGACTACAGAGGTGAGATCAAGGTTATCCTTGTGAACCTGTCAAATGAGCCGTTCGTTATCAATCCGGGCGAGAGAATCGCTCAGCTCGTGGTTGCGAAATATGAGAAGGTCGAGTGGGACGAGGTTGAGGTTCTCGACGAGACAGAAAGAGGCGAAGGTGGTTTCGGAAGCACAGGTAGAGTATGACGGTACAGGAAATCCATAATATTTTCAAGTCCTGCACATGCGTGACGACGGACAGCCGTACATTGAAGGGCGGTGAACTGTTCTTTGCGCTCAAGGGCGAGAATTTCGACGGTAACGAGTATGCCCTGAAGGCGCTTGAGGCAGGTGCTGCATATGCAGTTGTCAATGCGGATTCTGCGGTTGCTCAGACTTCGGACGATCCGCGTCTGATCAAGGTCGATGATACTCTCAAGACTCTGCAGGAACTTGCACGTTGGCATAGATGCATGACCTTCGTCGACGGAAAACCGTTGACCGTGGTTGCCCTTACAGGTACAAACGGTAAGACTACCACAAAGGAACTCATCAGAGAGGTGCTGTCTGTCAGATATAAGGTGACTGCCACTGTGGGCAACCTCAATAACAGCATCGGCGTGCCTTTGACATTGCTGAAGATCGATTCTCAGACACAGCTCGCTGTCGTGGAAATGGGTGCAAGCCATCCTGGAGACATCAAGGAACTTGTGGATATAGCACTCCCTAACTACGGTCTGATAACAAATGTAGGTAAGGCGCATCTTCTCGGCTTCGGAAGTTTCGAGGGTGTGAAGAAGACCAAGGGTGAGCTTTATGACTATCTCCGCAGAACTGCGGACAAGGTGTTCCTCAATGTGGATAATCCTCATCTTTGCAGCATGGCGGCGGAGCGTAATCTCCAGAGCGATCCGGAGCGTCCTTACTCCCTTGTCATTCCTTATGGACTCGAGTACCAGCAGGCGGAAGTCCTTCCGTCGGATGCGGAGAATCCATTCCTTCGTATAAAGATAGGGGAGAGAGTCATCTGCACAAATCTTGTCGGAAGTTACAACGCGGACAATGTGATGGCTGCGATCTGTGTCGGAAACCAGTTCGGTGTGACATTCGATGAGGCTGTGGCTGCAATCGAATCATACGTGCCTTCAAACAACCGTTCGCAGATGACAAAGACGGAGCGCAATACTCTGATCATTGACGCATATAACGCCAATCCTACAAGCATGGCAGCGGCTCTGGACAATTTTTCGTCAGTTCAGGCTGAGACAAAGATCGCAATGCTCGGTGATATGCTCGAACTCGGAGAGGATTCTGTTGCGGAGCATGTGGCTGTAATAAAGAAGGCCCTTACATGCGGTGCTGCCCGGATCTGCCTGGTCGGAGGTGAGTTTTTCAAGGCTTTGGAAGGATTTTCGGAGTCGGAGATGAAGAATATTGTACATTTTATGACATCTGACGAACTGGCTGCATGGGCTGAAAATGCCGGAATTTCGGGTTCTGTTGTGCTTATAAAGGGCTCCAGAGGCACGAAAATGGAGAAAGTTGTAGAAAAATTGTAGTTTTTCGAAAAAAATCTTCAGAAAAGTTTGCAGTTTTAAAAATAGTTGCTACCTTTGCAATCCCAAAATCAAAGCAACCTCTTGTGTCGGGTGAAAACAAACGCAATGTTGCCAACCAATATTTAATTAGAGAATAGAAATGGATCTTATTAAAGTAGTAGAGCAGGCTTTTGCTAACGAGGCAGTAGCAAGCTACCCAAAATTCAAGGCAGGTGACACAATCACTGTTACATACAGAATCAAGGAGGGTGATAAGGAGAGACTTCAGAAGTTCAGAGGAACAGTTATCCAGCTCCGCGGTGCTTCAGCAAACACAAGAACTTTCACAGTTCGTAAGGTTGCTTCAGGAGTAGGTGTTGAGAGAATCTTCCCATTCGAGTCACCATTCATCGAGTCAATCGAGCTCAACAAGGTAGGTAAAGTTCGTCGCGCACGTATCTTC
>JAEIGA010008280.1_pt1 | contig 15749 bp, 11 predicted proteins | sample 9270691 | NCBI WGS metagenome assembly JAEIGA01 (sample SAMN17057246, study PRJNA624740) | gut metagenome | biome: biome; isolation source: fecal sample | host: Bos grunniens | place: China: Xizang | collected 2019
AATCAAAGTTGTAGCATTCATTAGTGAAACATAAGCACGTCACTTACAAATTCAAAACTCCATCGTGATATAATTTGTATTACATCACGAGGGAGTTTTTACTACATCTAGAGAAAATTTCGTCTTCATCACGAGGGAGTTTTTGAGGTATCGAAACAGAGGTTATTTGGGTTTATAAAGCAGTGTTCAAAAAATAATCAGCCAATATGGTATATTATTCGTAATAAATTCGTACTTTTGCAAAAAAAATAAACCATCTATTATGTTCGAGAATTTAAGCAATAAACTAGAAAAAGCGTTTAAAGTATTAAAGGGAAAAGGCTCAATAACAGATATCAACGTAGCCGAAACGATGAAAGAAATACGCCGTGCATTGCTCGATGCCGACGTTAGTTATCCTATTGCAAAAGAATTTACCGACAAGGTAAAAAGCCAAGCTTTGGGTATGAATGTGCTTCAATCGGTAGAGCCGGGACAAATGATGGTAAAAATTGTCAAGGACGAACTTACCAAACTTATGGGTAGCGAAGCCGTAGATATCAACATCAAAGGTGCTCCCGCAATAGTGTTGATAGCCGGTTTGCAAGGTTCGGGTAAAACAACCTTCTCGGCCAAACTAGCCAACTATTTAAAGAATAAAAAGAATAAAAGCGTAATGCTTGTTGCCGGCGATGTGTATCGTCCTGCAGCTATAAACCAACTGCAAGTGTTGGGCGAACAAATAGGTGTACCGGTATATGCCGACCTTGAGAACAAGAACCCCGTGCTTATTGCCGAACATGCCTTGAAAGAAGCCAAAGACAAAAATATACAAGTGCTGATAGTGGATACTGCCGGACGCTTAGCTGTAGATGAACAAATGATGGACGAGATTGCATCTCTGAAACGCAATTTGAACCCACAAGAAACTTTGTTTGTTGTTGACTCCATGACCGGACAAGACGCAGTAAACACTGCCAAAGCCTTCAACGACCGCTTGGACTACGATGGTGTGGTACTTACCAAACTTGATGGTGATACCCGCGGTGGTGCCGCACTAACAATACGTTATGTGGTAGATAAACCAATAAAATTTGTAGGTATCGGCGAGAAAGTTGAAGCCCTTGATGTGTTCCACCCCGAACGTATGGCCAACCGTATATTGGGTATGGGCGATATAGTTTCGTTGGTTGAACGTGCTCAAGAACAGTATGACGAAGAAGAAGCTCGCAAACTTCAAAAGAAAATTGTAAAAAATGAATATAATTTTGAGGACTTCCTTATACAAATTAATCAGATAAAGAAGATGGGCAACGTCAAAGACCTATTGGGAATGATACCCGGCATGAGCAAACTAACCAAAAACGTGGAAATAGGTGACGATGCTTTCAAGAGTATAGAAGCCATCATCGGGTCGATGACACCATACGAACGCCGCAACCCATCTGTAATAAATGGCAGTCGCCGTATGCGTATAGCCAACGGTAGTGGCAACACCATTCAGGAAGTAAACCGTCTTTTGAAACAGTTTGAAGAAACACGTAAAGTGATGAAGATGGTAAGCTCGTCGGGCGGAAGAGGACTAGGAAACATGATGCGTAAACGCAGAAGATAGCCATCAACTAACACAACCCTAATTGATAAGATAACAAAGAATAATTATAATACACTTAATACATTATAGTATGTCAGACAATATAAGTGCTAAACTAATTGACGGCAAAAAGATTGCAGCCGAAATAAAGAACGAGATTGCAGCTGAAGTAAGACAAATGGAAGCCGAAGGCAAACGTTGTCCACACTTGGCAGCCATATTAGTTGGCGACGATGGAGCCAGCAAAACATACGTTGCCTCTAAAGAAAAAGCTAGCAACGATGTAGGTTTTACTTCATCCGTTTACCGCTATCCCGAAAACATAAGTGAAAAAGAACTACTTGAAGCCGTTGATTTCCTAAACAACGACCCTGAAATAGACGGATTTATAATACAACTACCCCTTCCAAAACATATAAACGAAAGCAAAGTAATAGAAGCTGTAAGCCCTAGCAAAGACGTTGACGGATTTAACCCCGTGAATGTAGGAAAAATGATATTGGGATTCTCTACTTTCCTACCAGCCACTCCATTTGGAATACAGATGCTATTGGAACGTGCCAACATCGATACAGTGGGCAAACACTGTGTGGTATTGGGTCGTAGCAACATAGTGGGCACCCCCATAGCCAATATGCTTTCGCGTAATGCTACTAACGCCAACTGTACCGTAACAGTATGCCACAGCAAAACCCAAAACCTATCTGAGATAACACGCCAAGCCGATATTCTTATTGTAGCAATAGGAAAACCATTCTTTGTTAAAGCTGATATGGTAAAGGAAGGTGCTACAGTTATAGACGTAGGCATACATCGTATCGAAGATAAAACCACAGAAAAAGGCTACCGCATAGTTGGCGACGTAGATTTCGACAGCGTTGCTCCTAAGTGCAGCCACATAACTCCGGTACCAGGAGGTGTAGGACCTATGACTATAGTGTCACTACTATCCAATACTCTAAAAGCATATCGTGAAAACAACAATAAATAGTACATACACTACACATGACTATTGAAGAAGATATGCTTCCGGTTATGGAAGAATTTTATAGTTTACAAGGCGAAGGATACCATACCGGCGAAGCAGCATACTTTATCCGTGTAGGTGGATGTGACGTTGGATGCTACTTTTGCGATGTAAAAGAGGCATGGGATGCTGCCGTACACAACCCCACCAACGTATATGACATAGTTGAACGCGCCAAACAAGTGCCGGCCAAAGCTGTGATACTTACGGGTGGAGAACCTATGTTATACAATATGGACAAGTTGTGCAGATTATTAAAGCGCGATGGCATACGTACTTTTCTAGAAACATCGGGCACATCACCACTAAGTGGAATATGGGATTGGATATGCCTTTCGCCAAAGGAGAACTTACCCACACTTCCAGAATTCTACAAAGTGGCAGGCGAACTGAAAATGATAGTATGCCACGAAAACGACTTTGAACGTGCCGAATACCACGCCGAAAAGATAGCACAAGTGAATACAAACTGTAGGTTGTATTTGCAACCGGAATGGTCGGAACGAAAAAAACTCACACCTCTTATAGTGGAATACATCAAGCAACATCCTAAGTGGAAAATATCGCAACAAACACATAAATATATTGACATACGATAAGATAACAATAAGACTACAAGACAATGAGAGAATAAAACCTCAAGGGGGCTTGTAGTCTTGTTGTTTTGAGCATAAAAATACAGTTATGAATTACGAGTTATACACCGACTACAAATGGTATTTTTTTCTTTTCTGCCTACTACTGGGATTAGGATATGCACTATTGTTATATTTCCGAAACAAAAAATCATCACTTTCGCCTAAAGTGCGTATAGTACTGGGTGTACTGCGTTTCTTATCAATATCGATATTGGCATTTCTGCTGCTATCACCACTTGTTAAACAACAACTAACCAACAAAGAAAAACCTATAATAATTGTAGGTCAAGACAATTCATCATCAATAATGCTCAACAGCGACTCGCTGTTTTACAAAAACAACTACATTCCCCTACTCCAACAAACTATTGCTGAACTCGAAAAGGATTACGATGTACACACCTATCTGTTTGGACAAGATACACGAAGTGACAATACTACAAATTTTTCGGACAATAAGACAGATATTGCCGAGTTTATAAATACCGTACAAAAACAATACGAAAATCGCAATGTAGGTGCAATAGTATTGGCATCTGACGGCATATACAACAGTGGCATACAGCCAGCCAATGCTACAAACAAACTTATGCCACCTATATACACCATTGCATTGGGCGACACATCTATGCGTGTGGATGCTGCAATAAATCACATCAAATATAACAAAATTGCATATTTGGGCAACAAATTTCCTTTGGAAATAAGCATAAAAGCCCATCAACTGAACAGACAACACAAAAAACTAACCATTGCCAAAGATGGCAAAGTGGTGGCCGAACGTGAGATTACATACAACAGCACAAACTTTTCGTCCACAGAACAGTTTGTGCTTGAAGCCGACAATAAAGGTCTGCAATACTACACTATAGCAATAGAACCTTGCGACAACGAGACTTCACTCAACAACAACCGCCGCACTATGACCATTGATGTAATAGACAACAAACAGAAGATAGCCATAGTGGCCAATAGCCCACACCCCGACATTGCGGCACTAAAACGTTGCATAGATGATAACGAGAACTACGAAGTAAACACTTTTTTGGCAAAAGACTTTAAGGAACCTGCAGCAAACTACAACCTGATAGTTATGCACCAACTGCCATCGGCCGACATACACAACAACGAAGTGGTGGCAAAAATAATGGATGCCAAAGTGCCTATACTATTCATAATTGGCGAACAAACCAACCTTACCAGACTGAACAATCTAAAGGCTGGACTACAAATATTCACCAAGATAAACAAGACCGACGAGGCTCAACCACTGTTCAACAAAGAGTTTACCCTCTTCACCTTCGATGAAAATACCTACAAAGCAATAGAGCAGTTTCCACCTCTTACCATACCTTTTGGCGAATACCGTACTGCCACCAACGCCCAAAGCCTGTTCACTGCCAAGATAGGAACATTGGGTAGTGGCAACCCAATGATATGTTTTGTGCAGATGCACGACATAAGATATGGCTTTATAGTAGGCGAAGGAATATGGAAATGGGCTCTTGCCGACTACAGAGAACACAATACACGCGATAATTTCAATACTCTTATAGACAAGACTATAATGTACCTCTCGCTAAGAATAAACAAGAATAAGTTTCGCATAAACACCCAAAACTCATACCACGATACCGAACCTATAGTATTTGAAGGCGAGTTGTATAACGACAACTTCGAACCTATCAATACACCGGAAGTGGTACTGACACTTGACACTCCCGATGGTGAAAAGAAAGAATACCGCTTTAACCAAACCAACAATGGCTATCACTTAAACATAGGCAGTATGCCCGAAGGGAAATACACATATACTGCCACCACTACCTACAACAATAAGCAACTTACCGCTTCGGGTGCCTTTGTAGTAGAAGCCACTATGCTAGAAGATATAAACCTTGTGGCCAATCATACACTACTCAACACCCTATCGGCCAAAACCGGAGGACAACTGCTATACCCGGACGATATAGATAACTTACCTACACTACTGAAACAACGTGATGATATCAAGACCATTATATACACCGAAGAACGATACAGCGAGATACTGAATACACCGGCAGTATTCATACTAATAGTTCTTTTGCTTGGAACAGAATGGATACTACGCAAATTTTACGGTGAACTTTAATATATCGCCATAATAATACAGTATAATTATAGTATGCCAAAGCTGAATTTGAAAAACGAGATAGTACGCAACTGTACCACACTACTGTCGGGAACAGCAGTGGCACAGTGTATTACTTTTTTGGCATACCCCATAATTGCACGCCTATATTCATCCGAAGATTTTGGACTATACACCACCATACTCAGCTATATCGATATATTGGTGATACTATCTACTGCCCGCTACGAGCAGGCCATAATGATATCCAAAGATAAAAAAGAGATAGCAGCCATCGTAAAACTATGCCGAATCATGTGCTTGGCTGTATCTGCAATAATAGCCATAGTGGCATGCACAATACTTGCATTCAACGAGGCTTCAAAGCTGGATATGCTTATATTATTTATCCCACTACTAGTATTCTTCAACGGCCAATACCGTATATATCTTCTTCTGTTTAACAAATACAAGGAATTTAAGCAGATAGCCTTTTCGGATATTAGCACCAACCTTTCCGGCACGGTGCTAAAGATAGCATTGGGTATTGTGGGACTATTCAGAATGGGATTACCCATTGCCACCGTACTAGGACGCATTGTGGGTAATATCAACTACCACCTGAGAATGCGAAAAATAGCACTCCCGCAACCCGATAAAGGCTGCATAACAGCTATGATAAAGAAGCACCGTAACTTCCCGCTATACTCCATGCCCAAAGACTTTATCAATAGCTTTTCGGCCAACCTACCGTTTACCCTCTTGGCAATATATTTCGACGAAGCCTATATAGGTCTATTTGCCATGGCCTTTACATTCACCTTTAGGCCGATGAACCTTATCAATAGTGCCTACGAGCGGGTACTGTACGAACGTATATCCACCAAGTACCTCAACCACCAACCTATAGTTAAAGATATTGTTCGCTTTTTTGGCTACAACTATGCAGTGCTTACCCCACTATTTGTAATAGCATTCATATTTGCCCAACCCATACTAACCTTTATACTTGGTGCCGAATGGGCTGCCTCCGTCACATACTTCCGCTATATGCTACCATGGATATACACCATGCTTATAAGCTCGTCCATATCATTTATCCCCAATATCTTTGGCACTCAACGCACCGAAGCAGTTATGTATCTTATACTATTTATAGTGAGACTTGCCGTATTGGCAATAGGCATCAGCCTACATAGTTTCCAACTATCCATATTACTATTCTGTATTACAGGAACGCTGTTTTCCATTATCCTTACAATATGGTATTTTAGGCAAATAATTAAGGCCTAATGTACACCCCGACATTAAGCCTTAAACTTTTATACTTTAAACAAAACTAATAACTTCTAATTATTAACTTCTAACTAATTTATTTGGTTTGGTTGAAGCATGTTTGGTTATGACGTTATTTGCTCCAAATATAACTGCTAACTATTAACTGTTAACTACTAAACTATATACAACACCGTATTGCATTCAATATAGCCGTTATTATCACTATTAATATGTTGTGTAATTTGTCCATAAGTATTGTATTTGTGATTATAAATTCTTTTTTATTTTAAAAGCCGTGCTTGGGTATTACCGTCGCACGGCTTTGTAAGATAAATCTATTGCATAATATTTATGTAGTTAAAACTTTGTACCAAAACCAATTGTTACACTATAACCTTGAAAACCTAACTTTTGATTCGCCGAGAAGTTCGACAACTCTACAGGAATATCACCGGTGGATTGGAATGCTCCGTATGAAGGAAATGCTACTGAAATACCAATATAGTTCTTGGGTTTTATGTAATAGTTGTATCCAACTGTAATATTGGTTTTTATACCATATCTGCCTACATTGTAGTCGTTATCTTGGAATGACAATATGTTATTACTAAATATCATGCCGGTATGTAATCCACAATAAAATTCCGATTTTTCGGTAATAGCGAAGTATTTACTAAAACCTATAGCAAATCCATAATTGTGGAAATACTCATTGGTTATTATATTGGAAGTATTAATCCTTCCGGTAAAAAACGACAATTCAATAGCACTATTATTCGAAAAACGATATCCCAAATTTATTTCACCATTACTACCCGAATAGTTTGCAGTTTCATCGGCGAAAATGGATACTGCCGAATAATTGTTGAAATTTTCCATTCCAACCTTTGCTTCCATAAAGAATGTCTTTTCTTTCTCTGCTTCCTGAGCTTGCATAGCTCCCACAGCTAGCATAAATGCCAACGTAAATATTACTTTTTTCATTTTATTTATTAATTAAGTAAGTAACGGCCAACCTAAAGAATACAGAGATCCTGAAACAATTGAACATGTTATTATGCCCACAGTACCTCCAATACTTCCAATAGCACAACCTATTATAGCCTCAATTGCATCTGCACAAGCGGTAATTGCCCATGTATCTTCAGTAAATAAACCTCCAACCCATTTCTTGAATTTATACCATCCATAACTTACATTATCGCTAAATCTATTCCACATACCACCCCAATCAATTTCTTTAGAATACATTTTTTTACCACAATCTGATGAAGATTGAAGAAAATTATACCATGGATTATCAGGACTTTTAAATGCATTTTCCCAATATGTTACACTATGTCTATAAACATTTAGAAATACTATTATACATGTATCTGATAATTCTTTGACAGAAGGCAATAGTTCAAGTTCTTTTGTTTTTATAAATGCCACTTGTTGATTTACATCTGTAAAATAAGATGCTTCATTTAATATATTTTTCAACACATCAAAATCCGGATTATTAAATATCAAATTATCATAGTTGTCATAATCTAAAGTTTGATAAAAATGGTTTAAAACATTATTGAACTCTTCTTTTGGAGTATCAAGTATAGAATGTTTTGTTATCACAGTAGGCAATATTTCAAGAATATAATTAAACATCCTTTCCCTGTCTTCATTAGTTAATGCTTCCTTTTGTGCGTAGTAATCAAGAGTATCTTTCATTTCCAATCCCATATAGTGAATAATTTCATTGTGCTTTTCTCCAATAAAATCAAAGGGATTCTCAACTTCAGATACTTTCAGTTCTCCTACTTCCAAATTTGATGTTACATCTTTCTCGCAAGATGTAAAAAATGCTGTTCCTGCTACTAATACTACTAATACTGCTACTACTGCTAATATTGTTTTGCTTTTAAATAGTTTCATTACAAAAACTCCTTTCGTTTTAATTATTATTCTATTTATTATTAACTTCTATACGTAGGCTTTATTTAAAGCCTTTACGTTTTTTCATCTACACTCTCTATGTCATATTCTTAAACATTTAAATTGTTCAACACCGGCATAACCCAAAAATTATCCATTTCTTTTGTGCGAAACATACAATAATATTTATTGTATAACGTTTTGTAGTTCGTCAAACTATGGTGCTTTTGGCATTGGGAAACGTTTCGTGCTTTGTTTTTTTGCTTCACTCCTTGCACTTGCACCTCTTTATAAGTGTACTTCGCTTACTGTCGTCTTTGCAATATCTCTTGGTTTTTCATTTTATTTGGTTATGGAGTTGGTCTTCGTTTGCTTTTTGTGTTTTGCCAATAGCTTGATTAATGCTTTCTAAATTCAACTACAGAGACTTTAACATCTGTTTTAATCAACTCAATTCCAACTATTTTTTCATATACAGCATTAAAAAAATCTATATTTTTTATATCAAATGAATTAATACATATCTTTTGGTTTTTATCGATATTTTCATCTATAATTATTGGTAAATCAAAAAAGTATTGCATTTCCAGGACAAAATCATTTATTGTTTTTGGAAATTCACAATCGGTTTGTAAATTATTGAATATTGCTGTATCTTTTAAAGTTAAACAATATGCAGACTCATACAAAGTATCTTGCTTTAATAAAGCTCCAAACTTCATAGTACGACACAATATATCATTATAATTTATCGCATTTGTATCACATAATTTTAATACAAAACTATAATCCGGCATCAATTTTTCGTCTTCTTTGTTCATTCGATAAAGTGTAGTAATGGTATGATTTGTATCCATACGATATACCATATCTATAAATTCCGACATACTTCCTTGAAATGATATTATAGTTTCTGTACTATCGATTAGTTTTATCATATTGACATCTTTGCCATTTATAGGTTTTATAGCCATTGTGTTTTGTTCATTATTAGTAATGGCAGTAATATCATGGCTATATTGGTTATCCATAAATCTTTTTCCATTTTCGTCGGATTCAGAAAGGGCAATAATATTATTTATTATATGTATGGCTACTGCTATAACAAAACGATACTTAAGAGCTAAACAACACATTACTACAGCCATTGAAAATATTTGTATTAATCCTATCACTGCCATAATCGATAATGATGAAAAACCGGTTATGTGTATCAATGAGAAGATTGCCGATGTTGATATTATCAATGCAATTTCATTTTTCTTTATTAAAAACATTAGTACAAAAAGAAGCACCGCCACTCCTATGGTAAGAAGTATATTACCTGATTCAAGATAAACAAATATTAAGGCAAGAGATAAACTTGTAATACGTGCCGATAGTTTACCTACAGTCCAATATCGAAAAGCAAATTCTTCCAATATTGGCCCAATAATACCTCCTATCAAAAATACCATCCAAGGAGATATACTTCCAAACATCCCCCTAAGCACATCTTGCTCAAATCCATATCCAAATATACCTAATATCGACAATATTAGTAATGATAATATCCATAATATCACTCCTACCCACAATATAGGAGTAATATTACTTTGCGTTTCTTTTTTTTCTAATTTTAAATTCATCTATTTACCAATTATGTTTTTATATACAATTGCGTTTTCTTTTATATCACACACCTACATGTATCAAAAAAAACGCAATTGTATTAAAAATATTATTTACATGAATAAGAGCATCCTTCATGATTTTCGCCGTGCCGTGCCGAAAAAAGTCCGCCATTGTTATAACACATATGTGCATGTTCACGCATGTCGGCATAACATCTTTCTGCTTTCCGTTCACTACTAGAATTATCCATAATTTTATCAGCTACAACGCTTGCAACAACACCCACTAGAAAAGAACCGGCAATTTTTAAGGCAACTACAACAACTGGAGCAATTTTTGCGTTTTCGTTTAAGGTTATTGGCAATATATTCATAAAGTTTTCTGTACCATTGGGCAATTTTAATGAGCAATAAGCTATATGTTTATCATTATGTTTTAATGAAAAATTGAGAGTGTCCTTATTTTGAATTACTTCACCTAATGTAACTCTATATTTATCAGATGTAAGATTCTCTACTTGCAGATTGATTGTATTTTCATCAATTTTTGACATAGAAAAAATATTTTCATCCTCTGTAATATACATCATACCTTCATACAAAACTTCATCTACGTATTCCCGGATTCCAACAAGATTCGTATCTAATCTTCCAAATATGGTATAATTTATTTCATCACCAACCATACAAATAGAAAAATCATGCTTTTCTAATAATGATGTATATAATTCATCATTTATTTCCGATTTACGGTTGCTATTTATTACTTTACAACCTTGTTTTTCTTCTTTCTCACAAGATGTAAAAAATGCTGTTCCCGCTACTAATACTGTTGCTACTACTGCTAATATTGTTTTGTGTTTAATACTTTTCATTTTAACTCTCTTATTTTTAGTACTATTCTATATTTAATTTATGGTTTTTGTAAAATCAGAATAGTAAGGTTTTTAGATATATTTTATTTTCATATTCTATATAACGTAGGATTTATTTAAAGCCTTTCCGTTTTTTATTTATACTCTTTATGTCATATTCTTAAACATTTAAATTGTTCAACACCGGCATAATCAAAAAAATTATGCATTAATTTGTGCGAAACATACAATAATATTTATTGTATAACGTTTTGTAATTCGTCAAACTATGGTGCTTTGGCATTGGGAAGCGGAGGTTTGTTCTATATTGTATTATCCGCTCCCGTGTTTGCACCTAACTTTTTGTCATGGCCTTGTAGGGGATATCGCACTTGCCACTACAGGGCTTTTTTCGTCATCTCATTTTTCTTTTATGTTTGGTTAATAACTGTGGCAATCTTGAATTACCGTTATTTATTTAGTCTGCGTGGGGGATAAAATCTACTTACCCTCGCCCACTTGTTTACTCTATTTCTCTTTCTGTTTCGTGGTGCAAAGGTAATATGTTTTTCCAAACCGTGCAATGGCTAATAAATGATATAACATAGTCATTTTACGATATTTGTGTAGAGAAATGACAATCGGCATATTTTCCGGATATATAATAGGAAGTGTAAAAAACTATGGTTCAAGCTGTAGAAAAGAAAAGAAATACTTATCGAAATTCGACAATAAAAAAGGGTAAAAAATGATAATTTTCTGTCGAAAAATGGTATTTTTATTGATTTTCGGTATAGAAAAAGCTGTTTTTTTACAGGTTTTCATATTGTCATTTTCGGATTTATGGAACTTTTTTGTACTATATTTTTATTATTAATATTCTATTTATTTGATATTTATAATTGTCATTTTCCTATCAATAATTATTATTTTCCGATATAACAAAGATGTCTATTGTAAAATAAATATATTATCTGTACTTTTGCAAAAAATGTAATAGCAATACGACCATATATGGAAAATAATAATAAAATACATTTTATCGACAAAAAGGTTACGGACAAAATGTCTATATTAGATTTGAACAACAACAATATCTTTACAGATTACCTTAGTCTTATTATGAATTTTTCGCCATATATAGATCGCATTGTTTTTGGCAAAACCATGAAAACCACTGATTACCACATAATATATGTAGAGCGTGGCAATGCAACCATCAAATTCAATATGATGGAATATGAGTTGAAACAAGGGTCATTGGTATTCTTAAACAAAAACAGCATTATAATCACCAAGAGGGTAAGCCCCGATTATAATCCTCTTACAGTTGGATTTGACACACCTGCAGTAGTACAAAAATACGAAGATTTGACTCACCACGATACTGTTTTTATCCAAACATCGGGCAAAGATAGTGAGTCGGTACTCAACTCTTTCAACCTCCTCTATAATTTTGCCAAAAACTCCAAGCGCATGGATGTGGGTTTGGAAGCTATGCTAGTGGCAATACTTAATATTGTAAACAATCTAAGAGATACTGAAATTTATAATATTTCGACATCAATTGGTTCAAGAAATCGTATAGTAAAACTCTTTTTCTATTATTTAAACATCGAAGAATATCCCGAAAGAAATGTTCAAAGTTATGCAGATAAAATAGGTATAAGTTCCGACCATTTGGCAAGGACATTAAAAAAAGAGACCTGCCATTCGCCACTACATTGGATAAACAAACGCACCATCCAGATGGCACAGTTTTTATTATGTGATAATCCCAAAATGTCATTGGAAGATATAGCCCTATCACTACATTGTGGCAGTGCGGCAAATCTGATAAAGCTATATAAGAGAGAAACCGGCGAAACTCCGGGTATGTACCGTACCAGATACGCTTAATTTAGTTAGCAGTTATTCGTTTTAGAGCAATTTCTAAAAATTGCTTTGGAAGTGATTCTTGGAATTTACTTCTTCTAATTTACTGAAATGTGGAATTTTTAGAATTTACCTTTAATATTTAAGTCTTAATGTTTAATACACATTAAGACTTATTTTTTGCAGTTTAAACCCTCGTCAGCAAATCACAAAACCTGCAGTTTATTGATCGTAACTCCCATAGTTACGGGTCAAAAGTCCCATACTTTTATGCCCTAAGTATGGGACTTTTGTGAAGAAAATGCCATACTTAATAGTTGACAACTGTAATTTTGTGATTTTATAGCACCACACTATAGTATTGACTATTATCGGCAGGAGTAATACCTGACTTTACTTTTGGCTTATCACCCTTAAACCTTACTTCGTGCAGTGGGAACTCTTCGGCCAATTCGCCAGAGTAATAGAAGTCAAAACCTATGGCTCCGAAAGTGTAAATCTTGTCGGCCACCGTTATGTGCGAGCCACCGCATTTGGGGTCGGCCTTAGGCACGGACTGCGAGAAACCTACATTGAAAAGGGTAAACAATAGGTCGGGTCGGTCAGAAATATCATAACCTGCACGCCGCCATTGCAGCATAGTTTGGTGCAATATACATCCCGTATATATATAAGAATATAGGTGATTGCGATAATCCACAAGGCGTGCTACACGCTCGGTATCGGGTTCTTCGGTTTTGAAATCCAATAGGTTTTCGTATTCTTCGCCCATATAGAAGTCGGAGGTATCATTTTTTAAGTTACGTTCAACCTCTATGGCGGTAAACTCCTTTATACCATTTACGCCCAGCGAGAACTGCGACTGTACGGATAGTACCTTTACCGGACCAAGATATTTCTTGTACATCTCACGTTTGGAGTTGAACAACCTTATCTGCTCCCCTACCAAGCAACCTACTATCAGCCTAGGTTCTACACCGGTAAGCATGGCAGCACTGTCTATAAGTTCTTTGTCCTTCAGTATTGCCACCTTCAGTGCTTCCCATTCGGGAGTATTCATCCATGGCACCACATTGGTATCTATAATAGTGGTAGTTTTACCTACCAATGCTTCAAGTTCTGCTTTCAAAGCATTATACTCGGCATTGTCGTGTACATACACTTCAGCAGCAGCTATCATCTTATCCACAATAGCAGGATTTTCGCAATACTTTGATGCCTCCCATATAATACGTCCATTTACGGGAAAAGCCTTGTTGAGGGCCGCCAACTTTATCATTCTATTGGCATCAGCAGCCTGAATGGAAAGGGAATCCGATGGAACATCGAGGGTTGCAATCTCGGCCAGATAGCGGTTGTTTCTGTCAATGGCACCTCTATTGTTGGTAAGACCCAATTTATAAATAGCCCATGCACCTATGATGGCTGCTCCTGCAATGGCAAACAGATGAACCGTCACTAGATATGCTATACGCACATTCTTCCGTTTGTAGAAAGGAACCTTCTCAACCCTATTCTGCTTATTTTGTTCCATTTTATTCCCGATTTAGCAATAAAAAGCCGAATACAAAGATTCGGCTTTTATAAAAACAGTTATTAACAAATTAAAACAATGTTTACATTACAAGATTACCTAACATCTCGTTGACACCGCACATATCCATAAGAACATAGGCACCGGCACCGGCCAAGTAGCCCAATAGTGCCAACCAAGATATTTTTTTCAAATACCAGATAAAGTCTATCTTTTCCATACCCATAACGGCAACACCGGCTGCCGAACCAATGATAAGGATACTACCACCTGTACCTGCACAGTAAGCAAGCATAGTCCAGAACGAACCGTCCATAGCAAAGGCACCCATATCAGCAATAGGATACATACCCATAGTACCGGCTACCAAAGGAACATTATCTATAATAGACGACAACACACCGATGATAAGGTTGATCAAGTAGAAGTTTTCGCCAAAAGCAGAAGCCAAAGCTTCGGACAACATTTTAAGAATACCGGCATTTTGCAATCCTGCTACTGCAAGCAATATACCCAAGAAGAACAATATACTTGGAGTATCTATGCGTTGAAGAGTGTCGGTAACCTTAGGAGTATAGGTATTTTTGTAACGGTGGTTGATAATTTCCGATACTACCCATAATACACCCAATCCTAGCAACATACCGATGTATGGAGGAAGGTGAGTGATAGTTTTGAATACAGGAACAAACAATAAAGCTCCTATACCCAAAGCAAATATAAGAGTACGCAATTTGTTTGGAATAGCTACACCTTCGGCCGAACCTACATTTTCAGGACGAGTAACTTCGCCTTTCATAGAAAGCGAGATAATAGCCAATGGTACTAACAACGATATAAGGCTTGGCAACAAAGTCTTAACAATAATACTAAGAGTACTTACCTGTCCGCCAATCCAAAGCATGATAGTGGTAACGTCGCCAATAGGACTCCAAGCACCACCTGCATTAGCAGCCAAAATAATCATACCTGCAAAGAACCAACGTTCGTTTTTGTCGCCAACCAATTTACGCAACAAAGCGCACATCACGATAGATGTAGTAAGGTTGTCCAACAAAGCCGACATAAAGAAAGTAAGGATACTTAAAATCCAAATCAGCTTTCTTTTGTTTTTGGTTTGTATTCTGTCGGTAATAATACGGAAGCCTTGATATTGGTCAATAAGTTCAACAATAGTCATTGCTCCCAACAAGAAGAACAAAATTTCGGCAGTATCACCCAAGTGTTCAATAAGATGTTCGTGCGAATACTGTCCACCTACGGCACAGAAAGTCCATACCAATGCTCCTAATATAAGAGCTGTCGCTGTTTTGTTTATTTTCAGCGGATG
>JAEIGA010008281.1_pt1 | contig 15749 bp, 11 predicted proteins | sample 9270691 | NCBI WGS metagenome assembly JAEIGA01 (sample SAMN17057246, study PRJNA624740) | gut metagenome | biome: biome; isolation source: fecal sample | host: Bos grunniens | place: China: Xizang | collected 2019
TAGATGCCACAACCTCGGCCTTAACGCTGCGGGCCATATCAGTAACCTCCTCAGGACGCTCGTCAATCAGGAGGACGATCATGTAAACTTCTGGGTGGTTGTCGGCAATAGCATTTGCAATCGACTTCAGAAGCATGGTCTTACCTGTCTTAGGCTGAGCTACGATAAGTCCGCGCTGACCCTTACCGATAGGAGTGAACATATCTACGATACGGCATGACATGTCGTTGTGACCGTTACCGAGAAGGTTAAACTTCTCCTCTGGGAAGAGCGGAGTCAGAAAGTCAAACGGAATTCTGTCTCTGATGAACTCTGGCGTACGTCCGTTTATGAATTTGATGCGTACAAGAGGGAAGTACTTGTCACCTGCCTTAGGAGGGCGGATCTCTCCGGTTACAGTGTCACCCGTCTTCAATGCATGCTGCTTGATCTGATACTGGGAAACGTAAATATCATCAGGAGAGTTGAGATAATTATAGTCTGAAGAACGGAGGAATCCATATCCGTCAGGCATGATTTCCAGAACACCTGTAGCTTCAACGACACCGTCAAACTCGATTACTGGTTCTTTGTGATGCTTCTGCTGAGGCTTTTCTTCCTTGACTGTCTGAGGTTTTTCCTCCTGGATGGCCTGAGGCTTCTCCTCTTTGACTGCAGCTTTTTCAGGCTGTTCCTGTGTCTGTGTTTCTACATCTGGAGCTGAAGGCTGCTTATGCTGTCCCTTCTTGATTCCCTCTCTCTTTTGTCTTGGCTGCTGGGAATTCTTTACTTGCTGAGCCTGTGGCTGAGCAGGCTCTTCCACCTTCTCCTCCTGTTGTTCCTGTACAGTAACCTTTGGCTCTGCCTCCTGTTTTTCCGGTGCCTTCTGCTTAGGCTGAGGAGTTTGTTCAGCAGGAGCTGAGTTGCTCTTTGTCTTGCGACCTTTCTTCTTCTGCTGTGCTGACTTCTCTTCCGGTTTATTCTCCACCTTGGTTTCCACCTTAGGCTCTTTCTTCTCCTCTTTTATGACAACCGGAGCCGGTGTTTCTACAGGTTTTTCCTCCTTGACCGCCGGCTTTTCCTGTTTTTCTGACTTCTCTGTCTTTTTAGGACGGCCTCTCTTAGGCTTTTCCGGCTTTTCAGGTGCATTCTTAGCTCTGATTTCAGCCTCCCTGTCAAGGATGGCATATACTAGGACATCTTTTTCAAGACGTTTGAATCCTTTGATTCCAAGCTCTGAAGCAAGGGAATGGAGCTGCTCCAATTCCATTTCTTTCAGGTCAAAAATATTGTGCATAGTTTAAATAATGATAGTCTGTGCTAATGATTTTTCCCGATATTGGGATAGATTGAAAATGCTCTTTAAAATGTGCGCAGTCCTGTTTGCATCAGGAATATAACACAAATATAAGAAAAAAATCAATATCCTTATCAGGTTGCGGAAAATTTGAAAGCAAATTCTCTGCCAGACAGATTAGAAACTGTTGTCCCAGAAGCTGCTGCTCTTCTTGAACTTGAGAAGGTCAGCCAATGCAGCTGCATTAGCCTGAATTCTGAAACTCCATGATTCCCACTGTCCGTTAGGAATCCATGAGACATTGATGTTGAAGCAATGCAGATCGTACGTGGCAGTAAGCTGAGTCGTACTCATCTTTAGTGCCATAAGGTCAAAGTTCGTACTCATGTTCAGTGACAGACGTGGGGTAAGTTTCACGTTTCCTGTAAGACCCAATGTCTGAGTGAAATCGTGCTTGTCGATCACCTTGCCATTTGAGAACTGGTTCGATTTCCTGTAGCTGAACGAGTAGTTCATGTTTATTGACCAAGGTACGTTCGGATTTGTATAATATAACCATCCACCAGGGATGTACTCTCCGGTTATAGGGTGGTAATATATTCTCTGATAATGGTTTGCACCGCCTTGTACTCCGCCGCCGCCACCGCCGCCGCTTCCATCATTACCGTTTATCTTTCCTTCACCTGACAGTGAGTAAGAAAGGGAAACGCTTGCGTTTGTCATACGAAGCAGACCCTGTCCTTCCTGAATTGCAAATCTGTTGATTCTGCGACCGGATGGATTGTTCTTGTCAACAAGTGTAGCATATGGGTCAAAGTTCATATTGGCATTAACTCCCAATTTGCCGAAGATCGATGTTGACATTGTGATGCCGACATTGTTCATCTTAAGGGAGTCTCCAAGGAAGTTGTATCCTGTAGACAGGTTGAGCTGGTCGATGAGCTTGATCTTCTTTGATCCTGTACCTGTTGTATCTGTAAGATCTCTGACCTTGGCTTCGAAGTTGTTTCCAAGGGAGAAGTTCAAGCTGGCTGTCTTACCCTTACCGGGAACCGTATTGATCTGTCCGGAGTAAATGTTGTAGTCCTGGGTCTTTAACTGACCGTTTCTGTCGGTATAGGTAAGCGTTCTCCAACCATTGAAATGTGTACCCTTCTCCGGACTGAATGACGCTGACAGCGAAGGAGATACGACATGTCTGATAGCCTGAAGTTTCCTGTGCTTTCCGAAGTTGAACAGACCATAAAGTCGTGTGTTCATCGAGATACTTCCGGAGTAGTTGTGAGTGGCTCCGAAAGCTCCGAAAGCCTTGGTCTGTATGTCTTCTACAAGGCCTGTGTCCGGATTGTATTCCTTTTCGGTCTTCCTGAAGAACCAGTTCATTCCATAGCTGATGCTAGGGGTTATGTTGATGTACTTCAGCAATGTGAAGTTAGGAAGTCCGATCTGGAAATTATGTGTCATACCGTTCTGGAACTTATCCCAGAATCCCGGTTTGTTGAATTCTGATGCCTTGAAGTTGATTCTGTTCTGGAATGCGGTGTTGTAACCGAGTGAGAACTTCTCATAAAAACGCTCCTTGCCGACTCTGTTCTTTCTTTTGAAAGGGTAGAATCGGTTCACAGAGAATGTGATGTTAGGAAGTGTGAACGAGTATGAACTGTCTCTGGAGTTCTGGTTGTGGAGAATGTTGGCAGAAAGATTCAGCTTTCCGTTCCAGTTCTTGGAGTAAGAAATTGAAGATGAGATCTGATTCTGCAATGCCTCCTGCACAGAAGTCGAGTTATATTTGCTGTTTGACGGGCTGGAGAAGTTCACGGATGCACTGAATGACGTTCCCGGTCTTGCCTTTGCATCCTGGGAATGACTCCATCTTACCGAGAAGTTTCGTGTCTGGAAGAAGTCGGAACTACCTTTCTCACCGGCCTGGTCATTAGAAAATGTGAGAGAGAAGTTACCGTTGCACTTGTAGTTTACCTTGTAACGTGAGTTAAGGTCAACCGCCCATGAACCGAGGGTATAGATATCACCAGTCAAGGCAATGTCGAAATAATCTCCAATGACAAAGTAAAGTCCGAGATCGCGCATGAAGAAACCACGTGACTGCTCCTCACCAAAAGTAGGGAAGAGGATACCGGTTGCTCTGTCAGGGCGCTTCGGAATAAAGCCGAATGGAATACCGATAGGAAGCGGAACGTCTTCGATGACAGGGTAGGCCGGGCCAAAGACTGTCTTCTGTGATGGTCTTGTCACCACCTTTGCCGCTGTCATTGCCACATAGTAGTGAGGATGTTCGCAATCACAAACAGTGTACTTGCCCTTTGTGATATTGATTGACCTGTCTGGCATCATCTTGATGTTCTGTCCATGAAGAATACCATCCTGCTCCTGTGTGACCATGTTGGTGATGCGTGCCTTCTGAGTCTCGAAATTATATCTTACCTCTTCCATTTCGTAACTCTTGCCGCCCTGCTCCATTACAGGCTTTCCCTTAATCACACCGGTAGTATCCTTGGTACCTCTTGCATACACGGTCTGTGTGGCAAGGTCATACTCCATATAATCTGCGGTGAGTTTCATGTTGCCATATGTGACACTTACATCACCGTAGTAGTAGATGAGACGTTTTCCGTTGCTGAAATCTTCGACGATAGAGTCTTTTGCCATAGTGAAGGCAGGAGCCTCAAGTGAACTCTTCTGAAGAAGCATGAGTGAGTCGCGGCTTGCAATAGAGTCTGCTCTTGCAATAGAATCCATAACCGCTCTCAGTGAGTCCGATATTTCTGGAATCTGTGTTGTATCGACCGTTTCGGTCTGTTCTGCAAGTCTTCTGGCGCGTCTGTTTCTTCTGTCTTCCTGAGAGGATACGGTGAACGAGCAGAATACCAGTAGCATAACAGCCACCAGCCCCCATCTGCTTAGCCAAATTTTCAGTTTTCCGTTACCGTATGATGACATTAATTAACTATCTATATTACGCTTTATTGCAATTTTTGCTATTTTTGCAAAATGCAAAATTAAAACTAATTTCAATTATTACCAAATTGAGATGATGATATGATGCGTAATCCATACCTATTTATATATAGTATAATTGCTTCTTTAGCTTTGATTTTTTTGTCTGCGGATTCAGCTGCAAAGGATAAATCATTGGGATTGAAGACAATAGTGATAGATGCGGGCCATGGTGGCAAGGATCCGGGATGTGTCAGCAAAGACCGAAAGACATACGAAAAGAATGTGGTTCTGGATATCACAAAGCTGTTCGGACAGAAAATCAAGGAGAAATACCCGGATGTCAAGGTCATATATACAAGAAGTTCCGATGTGTACGTGACGCTGAACGAAAGAGCCGCGATTGCTAACAGGAATAACGCTGATCTTTTTGTTTCCATCCATATAAATGCAAATGATTCCCCGGCAATTCATGGAGCTTCAGTGCACATTCTGGGACAATCCAGAGATCCTAAGAGAGATCTTTATGCGGGAAAGATGGATGTGTCGCGTCGTGAAAACTCTGTGATTTTGCTCGAGGATGATTATTCGACTGATTATCAAGGATTTGATCCTGACTCTCCGGAGTCCTTCATCTTCTTCAATCTCATGCAGAACGCATATTATGAACAAAGCGTTCTTTTTGCTTCAGAGGTTGACGAGCATCTGCGAATGACTGACTTTGCAGTAAGTAAATATACAGGTATCCATCAGGATCCTTTCTGGCTTCTGTGGAAGACTGCCATGCCTGCTGTCCTTATAGAATTAGGCTTTATTTCCAATCTCAATGATCTGAAGCTCCTGAACTCGACTGCAGGCCGAAATGACATAGCAGACAAGCTTCTGGCTGCATTCGCCTCTTTCAAGGCTTCTTATGATTCCAGTTTGAATGCCAGAAACGAACAGATGGCCCAGACACAGGAAACAGTGTCCCCTCAGAAGGATCCGACACCGAGTGACGAGTCTGCAAAGGCAGCTGTTCCGGCCGTTCAGGAAGTTGATAATGTTTATTATGGTATCCAGATAATGGGACTGGGACGTCTTCTTAAGAATGGCGATCCCGCTCTCAAAGGTCTTGAGGTCCAGGCTGTCAAGGTACCCGACAGCAATATATATAAGTATGTGACAGGCAGATATTCTGACAAGGGTGGGGCAGTGTCTGCACTTCAGGTGGTCAGAAAGAAATTTCCGGAAGCCTTTCCTGTCAAGGTTGAAGGAACATCGGTAACAAGATTAAGATAAATAGAACAGCATATGAAAATCAGTAAAGAAGTCAAGATAGGCAGTTTTATTGTGGTCGTTCTGACTGCGTCGTTTTTCCTTATCAACTATCTTAGAGGTGAAGACCTTTTTAACAGAGAGATGGAGATTAAGTCGCAGTATGATGATCTTCACGGACTTGTGGCATCTGCTCCGGTATATATAAAAGGATATAAGGCTGGTGAGGTCACTGAGGTCAATTATCTTGCGACAGAGGGCAAGTTCGAGGTTGTATGTTCCGTCCTCAATGAATTTGCGGTTCCGTCAGATTCCAAAATGGTCATCTACGCAGTTGACATCATGGGTGGAAAAGGTATCAGAATTGATTTGGGAACATCGCAGGAACCTGCCGCGGACGGTGCTCTTTTGTCTGGTGAGTTCGAGCAGGATCTTATCGGTGGACTTGGCCAGAGCATCGGACCTCTTCTCGAAAAGGTATCGAATACTCTTGATTCTCTTTCTTTAACAGTTTCTGGAGTGAACCAGGTGCTTTCAGATCGCAATGTTGCCAGCATCGGCAATTCGTTGGCTATGCTTGAGCGTACCATGTCGGATGTAAGGTCTATTGCCTCCAACATCCAGGGAAGGTCTGAGGAACTGAATGATCTCATTGTAAATATGGCTACCTTCTCAGATAAACTTGGAGGAATTGCACAGAAGGTGGATACTACTGTTGCCGGTGTGTCAGAGATTGTAGGTTCGCTTTCTCAATCGGATCTTGACGGACTTGTCGCTTCATTCAAGAATCTTGTTGACAATATAAATGATCCGGATGGATCAATCGGAAAACTTTTGAATAGTGACTCTGTTTATAACTCTGTAGATTCTCTTTTGATAGATATAAATTCTTTGGTAAAGAAAATTGAGGAAAATCCTAAGAAATATCTCAAAATTTCAGTCTTCTAACAGCGTCAAAAGCAGAATCGTTGCAGAAAATCAAATTTGAAATATTCAAAATTGTAAAGTTCCTTAATATGTGAAAGTTAGAGTTTTTCAGATGCTGTAATATATTGACACATAGGTGATTATAAAAATATGCATTTGCGATAAATTGCTACGTTTAATGTAAAATAAAATTAATTTACAAGAGCATTTTTAATTTTTTATAATTTTTTTTTCACCATCTTTGCAATCACATTCGAAGAGTATCTTCTAAAGCTTTACTTTTTACATTTGATGACACAGGAAAGACACATATCAGTCTGGAACAATTGTCTGCATTTCATTCAGCAGAACATTGAACCCCAGCAATTCAACATCTGGTTCAGGCCGATCAAGCCTGTATCACTTGCTGAATCGGGGCTGACTGTAGAGGTGCCGTCTGAGTTCTTCCGCGAGTATCTTGAAGGAGCTTACCTTGAGATTCTCAAAGCGGCAATCAAGAAGGAACTTGGAGCGGCTGCTTCACTCGTGTTTGTTGTCAAGCCAGTCCAGACTCAGCCGCCTCTCAGATATCCGGCAGCGCACGGACAGGTTCCTGTAAACAAGACTATTTCAGTAAATACATATACACCTGCCGGAAATCCCGGACCATTCGTTTACCCGGGCATCCAGCGCGTGAGTGTCAACCCGCAGCTTAATCCTGTATATAACTTCAAGAACCTTATCGTAGGCGAGTGTAACAGGATGGGATTCACTGCCGGAGAAAGTATTTCCAATGCTCCCGGCAAGACGGCTTTCAATCCTCTCTTCCTTTTTGGCGGACCGGGACTTGGAAAGACTCACATCGCACAGGCGATCGGTATTTCAATCAAGGAAAGATATCCTGAGCTTGTAGTTCTCTATGTGCCTGGAAACAGGTTCAAGACTCAGTATATGGATGCAATCCAGAGAAACAAACTCACTGATTTCCTTGCATTCTATATGAAGATGGATGTTCTGATTGTGGATGATATCCAGGACATGACGGGAACAAGCACTCAGAATGCCTTCTTTAATATCTTCAATCACCTTCATCAGTCGGGCAAGCAGCTGATCTTTACATCTGACCGTCCGCCGGTTGAGCTTGAGAACTTCGAGGAAAGACTTCTTTCAAGAATGAAGTGGGGACTTTCTGTTGAGCTTCAGAAGCCGGATTATCAGACAAGACTTGAGATGCTGAAGGCAAGAGCATTCAGAGAGGGAGTCCGCGATCAGGTCAGTGATGATGTCTTCACTTATCTTGCATCAAGAATCAAGTCGAACTTCAGAGAGCTTGAAGGTGCGCTGATCTCACTTATAGCCAATGCAACTCTTGCGCATAAGGAGATTACTGTAGAGCTTGCTGAGAAGATCACTGAAAAGATTGTCGGAGAACAGCAGAACGAGGTTACTATCGACAAGGTGCAGAGAGTTGTATGTGATTACTTCAATATCACTCGCGACGACCTTATGTCCAAGACCCGCAAGAGACAGATTGTCCAGGCAAGACAGATTGCAATGTACATGTCAAGAAGTCTTATCAACTGCTCTCTTTCAACAATCGGTTCTGAAATCGGAGGAAAGGATCACGCAACCGTGCTTCACGCATGTACGACAGTCAGCGACCTGATGGCTACGGACAAGACATTCAGACAATATGTTACAGATATCGAGAAGATTCTCGTTCCGGTAAAACGATAAAGATCAATAATTGTTATATTCCCCGCAAATAGTTAAATTTGCGGGGAAACTTATTTTTATACAGCAATGAACTCAGAAAGAATACTATCCTTCTTTAAGGAAATAACCAGGATTCCAAGAGAATCTGGACACGAGGAGCAGATTATCGCATATCTTCAGAAATTCGCGGCTGACCGCAATCTTGAGGAGAAGACTGATGAAGCCGGCAATGTGCTGATCATAAAGGACGCTGCTCCTGGATATGAAAATGTACCTGCAATCGTTCTCCAGAGCCACTCGGACATGGTTTGCGAGAAGAACGAGGGTGTGGAACATGACTTTGCGAAAGATCCTGTCAAATATGTTATTGAAAATGGTTGGATGATTGCTCCGGATACAACTCTGGGTGCTGACTGCGGTATCGGTATGGCGGCTCAGCTTGCTATTCTCGACAGCGATCTTCCATTGGGTAAGATCGAATGCCTCTTTACGACCTCTGAGGAAACCAGTCTTGATGGAGCAATGGCTCTTCAGCCAGGATTTTTCGATGGCAAGGTACTTATTAACCTTGACTCTGAGGATGAAGGTGAGATCTTCGTAGGATGTGCAGGTGGAATTGACACTACTGCAGAGTTCCATCATACTTATGACGAGGTATGTGAGGATTTCGTTCTCGAGGAGGTATATGTAAAGGACGCTATGGGTGGCCATAGTGGTGATGATATCAACAAGGGACGCGCAAATGCTGTTCAGCTTCTCGGCCGTTTCCTTTATACATGTCATGATCTTGATTGGCAGCTTGTCTCTATTGACGGAGGTAACAAGCGCAACGCAATCGCTCGTGAGGCAAAGGCAATGATTGCGGCTGAAGAGGAAACTCTTGAAATCATAAATGAAAGACTTGAAGCTTATTATGAGTCTGTCAAGGAAGAGTATGGTGCTATCGAGAAGGATATCAAGGTAGGATATAACGAGGTTGAGCAGAAGGGTGAGAAGGCGATAGACGAGATGACAGCATGGAATCTTGTTGCAGCCCTTTGTGCTTCTCCTCATGGTGTTCTTGCTATGAGCCAGGAGATCGAGAACTTTGTGGAGACATCTACTAACCTGGCATCTGTAAAGATGACCAAGCCTGGTGTAATCCGCATCGGATCAAGCCAGAGAAGCTGTGTTACTGCTGCCCGTCGTGCGGCTGCAGACAAGATGGAGGCATGTTTTGTGCTTGCCGGCGCTATCGTAAAACATGAAGGTGAGTATCCAGGCTGGGCTCCTGCTGCTGAATCTCCGATCAGAGATGCTTGTGTGGCTTCATACAAGAAACTCTTCGGTGTAGAACCTAAGGTAAAGGCTATTCATGCAGGTCTTGAGTGCGGACTTTTTACAGAGAAATTCCCTGGCCTTGATATGGTCTCGTTCGGACCTACCCTCAGAGGTGTGCACGCACCGGGTGAACGCCTTGATCTGGCTTCTCTTGACAAGTTCACTGACCTTCTTATTGATGTTGTAACGAATTTTGGTAAGTAAGATTATGGTACAGATTGCTCCTTCAATGCTTTCGGCAGACTTTCTTCATCTGGAGAAGGATGTGCAGATGGTAAATGATTATGCGGACATCTTTCATCTTGATATCATGGATGGCGTGTTTGTTCCGAATCTCTCCTATGGCTTCCCTGTTGTCGAGGCAATTGCGTCAATGGCTGTCAAACCGCTTGATGTGCATCTGATGATAGTGAATCCAGAGAAGTATGTGCAGAGATTTGCTCAGGTTGGTGCCGGAATGATTTCCTTTCATCTCGATGCAGCCGATGATCCGGATGCTGTCCTTGCGCTTATCAGACAGAACGGAGCTAAGGCGGGACTCGTAATCAATCCTGATATTCCTGTCGAGTCTCTCTTCCCTCATCTCAAGAATTGTGATTATATCCTCCTGATGTCTGTCTTTGCCGGTTTTGGAGGTCAGAAATTTATTGAAGACACCTATCAGAGAATCCGTACACTCAAGGCGGAAATTATTCGCCAGGGGCTTGAGATTCCTATTGAGGTAGACGGTGGAGTGTCGTCAGCAAATGCTGCGGCCCTCGTGGAGGCTGGTGCTGAAATCCTTGTTGCGGGAAGTGCCGTATTCAAGGCTGAGTCGCCAAAGGCTATGATTGAGGCAATGAGAGGTTAGCGTGACCACATTTTAGAGAGATACAGCTCGTGAACTCTTTTGAGTTCGCTTTCATTCTCAAGGCACGAGTTATAGCACTCGGAAAACATATCCATAAATTTCCCCAGTAGTTCTTTCAGACTATATGGGGATTTTTCTTGTGCACATAGTGCCATGGAGGTAGGGTTGGGCAGATAGTCAGGGAAAGTTGACTGATTTACATTTAATCCTATGCCTATGATGCTCCAGTCAATGCTCTGACCTTTCAACGAGTTCTCAATAAGGATGCCGCATATCTTCATTCCTTCGACGTAGATGTCATTCGGCCATTTGATGTCAGCCTCAATTCCATAGTCAGACAGGAATTCTACCAATGTAACTGCAGTAATCTCCGATATGCAGAACTGATCTGCCGCCTTGACCTTAGGGCTCTTCAGGATGATGCTGAAAGTCAGGTTCTGATCAGGCTCGGAGTGCCACTTGTTTTCACGCTGTCCGCGGCCTCCTGTCTGCCTTGATGCTGACAGTACTGACAAATTGTCAAGAGCTGAAATACGCCTTCTAGCCTCGTCATTGGTCGAATCGATGCTGCCAAGCCATATAATGTCAGTCTTGTTTTTCATTGGTTTAGATTTTGATTATATTTGCGCGTTTTTACAAAATTAATAATTATTTGAATAATGGACAATAACGCACTTAAGGTCATTGCTGATGCGATGCTCGAAAAGAAAGGACAGGATGTTGTATCACTTGACCTGAAGCCTATAGGAACAGCAATTTCAGATTATTTTATAGTATGTAACGCGGATTCGACCCCTGCAGTTGTTGCGATCGCTGACAATGTGGAGGAGCGTATGATCGAGAAATGCAGAAGAAAGGTCATCCGTACTCAGGGTAAGGAGAATGCTTTCTGGGTTATTCTTGATTATGGTGACATCGTTGTGCATGTGTTCCAGACTCCTTACAGAGCATTCTACAGACTCGAGGACCTTTGGGCAGATGCTGAAAGAACCGCTTACGAAGACTAATCAAAGTAAACTATGGCAGAAAAACCAAATAATGATGCTCCACGCAGGAAGCGTCCGATAAAGTTCACCTTTAATATCAGCTGGATCTACTTCTTGCTGCTGTTGGGTATCGGTTGGATGTTCTTCAATCAGGGGGGAGCAAACCCTCAGAAGGAGGAATGGGCACAGGTACAGAAGCAGTGGCTTGCCGGCGATATCAAGGAGGTGGTGTTCATCAGAAACGAGTTTGAAGGACAGGTGACCATCAAGCCGGATAAGATTGAGAAATTCAAGGATGATTTCGGAGGCAATATTCCTAAGAAATCGCCGCATTATGTTTTCCTTGTTTCGAGCAGTTTCAATGCTGAGGAGATGTTCGGAGAACTCAATGCACAGCTTCCGGAGGATGAACAGGTTAAAGTTGTCATCGAGAATCATGAAAGCTTCTGGGGAGTGCTTGAGTGGCTTATTTTCCCTCTGTTGCTGATAATGATGTGGGTTTTCATGTTCCGTGGCATGAACAACAAGATGGGAGGTGGTCCTGGTGGTCCGGGAGGTATCTTCAATGTAGGAAAGGCGACTGGAAAACTTGCTGAGAAGGATAGTATCAAGGTGACATTCAAGGATGTAGCCGGACTGTATGGTGCCAAGGATGAGATTATGGAGATTGTCGACTGCCTTAAGAATCCGGCAAAATATACAGCTCTTGGCGGAAAGATTCCTAAGGGTGCTCTTCTGGTAGGCCCTCCTGGTACAGGTAAGACTTTGCTTGCAAAAGCAGTTGCAGGTGAGGCGGATGTTCCGTTCTTCTCGATTTCAGGTTCTGACTTTGTAGAGATGTTTGTAGGTGTGGGTGCATCGCGTGTCCGCGACCTTTTCAGACAGGCTAAGGAGAAGGCTCCATGTATCGTGTTCATCGATGAGATTGACGCTGTTGGTCGTGCCAGAAGCAAGAATGGAGGCTTTTCATCGAATGATGAGAGAGAAAATACTCTGAATCAGCTCCTTACAGAGATGGATGGTTTCGGTTCAAATTCCGGTGTCATCATCCTTGCCGCAACAAACAGAGCAGATATTCTCGATAAGGCGCTTATGCGTGCGGGACGTTTTGACAGACAGATTCATGTCGAGCTACCTGACCTTAAGGAGAGAGAGGAGATCATCAACGTACACCTTAGAGGACTTAAGCTTGCTGAGGATTTCGATGTGGAATTCCTTGCAAAGCATACACCGGGTTTCTCAGGTGCTGACATAGCTAATGTATGTAATGAGGCAGCTCTTACTGCAGCCCGTCACAACAAGACAGCTATTGACAAACAGGATTTCCTTGATGCTGTTGACAGAATCATCGGTGGTCTCGAGAGAAAGAGCAAGATAATCACTCCTCAGGAGAAGAAGTCCATTGCTCACCACGAAGCTGGTCATGCGACAGTAAGCTGGTTGCTTCCTCATGCAAATCCTCTGTTCAAGGTGACGATTGTACCACGTGGACAGGCTCTTGGAGCAGCATGGTATCTTCCTGAAGAGCGTCAGCTCGTGACAAAGGAGCAGATGATAGATGAGATGTGTTCTCTTATCGGAGGCAGGGTAGCGGAGGAAATGATTACCGGCCAGCCTTCTTCCGGTGCACTCAACGATCTCGAAAGACTTACAAAGATGGCTTACGCCATGGTTACATACTACGGTATGAGCGATAAGCTTGGCAATATGTCTTTCTATGACTCGACAGGAGCGCGTGGCTATGATCTGACAAAACCTTACAGTGAGAAGACTGCAGAGTTGATTGACAAGGAGGTCAAGGAACTCATAGAGATGATTCACGAGAGGACTTTGAAGATTCTTACCGATAATAAGGAAGGATTTTTGGCTCTGGCTGCCATTTTATTGGAGAAAGAGGTTATATTTGCAGAAGACTTGGAGAATATCTTCGGCAAGCGTGCCGGCTCTGCTGGGGAACCGCAGGAGGTGACTCAGGAAGAACCTATAACCTTATAAGGGCCTATGAATAATTTTGTAAAGAGAACTATATCAGGAGTGGGGTTTGTGGCAGTAATGCTGGCAGCCCTTCTCCTGAACAAGTATATATTTGGGGTGATCATGGCCCTTTCCCTTGTGGTCATGATGAAGGAATTTCTGGTTATGACCTGTGGAAAGGACTACTGGTTTTCCCAGATTCTTTCAATTCTTGCGGGAACCATTCTCTTTGTTCTGGTCTTCCTCTACAGAGGATTCGGCTTTCCCGGTCGTCTGGTCATACTTGCCTTCTTGCCGGTCTGCATCCTGATGATCAATTCTTTGTACGTCAAGGACAAGTCGCGTTTCAATAAGTTCTCCAATCTGTATACGGCTCTTCTTTACATTGCCGTTCCATGGTCACTTTTGAATTTTGCGGTTTTCGGACCTGACGGAACCTTCAACGGTATCCTCCTTCTTTCATTTTTTGTCATCATCTGGGGTTCTGATGTCGGAGCATATCTTTTCGGAATAACTCTTGGTCAGAAATACGGAAAGAAGCTTTTCCCATCTGTTTCGCCAAAGAAGTCGTGGATAGGATTCTGGGGAGGATTGGCTATGGCGATAGCTCTTGGAGTGGTTCTCTGCAAATCAGGCTTTCTTCCTTTTGCAATCGGTCATTGTATAGCTTTGTCTGTATTGCTGAATGTTGCAGGTGTTTATGGCGACTTGATAGAATCACAGTGGAAGAGACATTATGAGATCAAGGATTCCGGCAATCTCATTCCTGGTCATGGTGGTCTTCTGGATAGATTTGACAGCGCCATTGTTGCAATTCCTGTCGGAATAATATACTTAGTAGTCTGGAATGTGCTATTTGTCTAATTGACAAATAATTTGTAAATTTGCAACCGCATTTTTGCGCGTAATGTGCAATGGTGCGGTTGATTTTTTTGAAAATTATTTGACATGATTATACATAAGGATTGCTACAGTACAATTATTAAAGTCTGGCTTGCAGGGGCACTCAGTATCTTTCTGATTCTGAAATTCATTCCATGGACAGTTGTTTCTTATCTCTTGTGCATCATTCCGTTGTCTGTAATGGGATTTGTGATGTTCTTTTTCAGAGTTCCGCAGAGAATGCGCGTCGAAGGAGATAATGTAGTGACATCTGTAGCAGACGGAAGAGTTGTAGTGATCGAGAAGGTCTTTGAAGCAGAACACCTTAATTGCGAATGCATGCAGGTGTCGGTGTATATGGATTTTTTCAATGTCCATGTCAACTATTGGCCGATTGACGGAGAAGTGACTTATTACAAGTATCATCCGGGAAAATATCTTCTTGCTTATCTTCCTAAGGCATCTGAACTTAACGAGCACACTACAGTCGGAATCAAAGGTAAGCACGGTGAGATTCTCTTCAAGCAGCTTGCCGGTACTTTTGCAAGAAGAATTGTCTGCTATGCGCAGCCTGGTAATCAGGAGCAGAAAGGTGATCAGTGTGGTATCATCAAGTTCGGTTCCAGAATCGATATGTATCTCCCTCTTGATGCTGATATCAAGGTTAGTCTTGGAGATTTCGTAAGAGCATCCGAAAGTGTTATTGCTGAGCTTCGTTAAAGGATTATGACGGAACAGTATATATATATCATAATGGCTGTCGCCATTGCGATGTCCGCTTTATGTTCGACATTGGAGGCGACGCTTCTTTCCACGCCACTTTCTTTTGTCACGGGACTTGAGGCTAAGGGAGTCAAGGGTGCCAAAAGGCTTAAAAGGCTTAAGCAGAATTCTGACAGACCGATTTCAGCAATCTTGTGCATCAATACGATTGCAAACACAGTCGGCGCCTCGATTGTAGGATCGCTTGTTTATGAGGTGTATGGTGATGCTCTTGTGGGAGTCTTCTCGACTGTATTTACATTGATGATCCTCATATTTGCCGAGATTATACCGAAGACCATCGGTGCAAGCTACTGGAGAACTCTTGCGATACCGGCATCCATGATCATTGACACCATGATATTCGTGTCCTTCCCGCTTGTTTGGGTTCTTGAGAAGATGCAGAGACTTATATCTGCACGTTCTACTCAGGTGAGCGTAAGCCGCGAGGATATTGAAGCAATGGTGAGCGTAGCTACAGAGGAAGAGGTGATCGAGAAGGAAGAGAAGAAGATGATTCAGAATCTTCTCAAGCTTGATGAGGTTACAGCTCATGAAATCATGACTCCAAGTGCTGTGGTTGAGATGGCTGAAGCGGATATGACAGTCAGAGAGTTTTATGAGAGTGATAACACTCACTCACGTATTCTTGTCTATGATCCGGAGAATGATGAGTATGTAATGGGATATGTTCTTCGTCAGACAGTTCTCGAGAAGATGGCGGAAGACAGTTTTGATCTCCAGCTCAAGGAAATAACAAGACCTATCATGACTTTCTCCGAGGATGATTCTGTGAGTGACATCTGGGAGAAGCTTATTGAGAAGAAAGAGCAGATTTCTGTTATCATTGATGAGTATGGCTCCA
>JAEIGA010008282.1_pt1 | contig 15747 bp, 12 predicted proteins | sample 9270691 | NCBI WGS metagenome assembly JAEIGA01 (sample SAMN17057246, study PRJNA624740) | gut metagenome | biome: biome; isolation source: fecal sample | host: Bos grunniens | place: China: Xizang | collected 2019
ATATTTCCTCTGACAGCTCATTCCTCGAGATGCTCGATATCCTCAATGAGCAGCTTATCGCTGAGGGTGTAGATCCGGTAGCTGTCGAGAAGGGATGCAAGAGCAGTGGTCCTGTATCATTCGATCATGACTGCCGTGAGGGTATCTGTGGTGCATGTTCACTCTACATCAACGGCCGTGCACACGGACCGGACGATGAGGTGACTACATGCCAGCTCCACATGCGTAAGTTCAAGGATGGTGACACTATCACAATCGAGCCTTGGAGATCTAAAGGTTTCCCTGTAATCAAAGACCTAGTTGTAGATCGTCAGGCATTTGATAAGATCCTTCAGGCAGGTGGATATGTATCAGTTGGAACAGGCGGAGTTCCTGATGGAAACGCTATTCCAATTCCTTACGAGAAAGCAGAGGAGAGCATGGACGGTGCAGCTTGTGTAGGTTGCGGTGCTTGTGTTGCTACTTGTAAGAATGGTTCTGCAATGTTGTTCGTTGCAGCTCGCGTAAGCTCACTAGCAGTTCTACCTCAGGGTAAGGTTGAGGGAGCTAAGCGTGCTAAAGCAATGGTTGCAAAGATGGACGAGCTTGGATTCGGTGCTTGTACAAACACCAGAGCTTGTGAGATGGAGTGTCCTAAACAGATTAAGGTTTCTCACATCGCAAGACTTAACCGCGAGTTCCTTTGCGCTAAACTAGCTGACTAATCTTTTGATTATCAGATAAATGATGAGGGTGACCAAGAGCTTATGCCTGGAGGTCATCCTCTTTTTATAAATTATTTAATACACATAAATATGAGACGACTTATATTCCTGTTTGCAGTGCTTTTTGCAAGTACAGCAATGGCGGAGAATGTATCCTGGTTGCGATATCCGGCTATTTCTCCAGATGCCAGCACTGTAGCCTTCTCTTATAAGGGAAATATCTATCTTGTTGATGCAGATGGTGGAGAGGCAAGACAGCTTACTTCTAATACAGCCTATGATTATTCTCCAGTATGGTCTCCAGACGGAAAGACCCTTGCTTTTGCGTCAGACAGATTCGGAAACTTCGATATCTATACAGTTCCTGTAACAGGTGGAGAACCAAAAAGACTGACTACAAATTCTGCAAAAGAGACTCCTTGGACCTTCACTCCAGACGGAAAGAACATCCTTTTCTCTGCTGCAATTCAGGATCCTGCTCAGAGTGCACTTTTCCCTAAGGCTACTTTGACAGAGCTTTATTCAGTAAGCATTGAAGGCGGAAGACCAAAGCAACTTCTTGCTACACCTGCAGAGAATGTATCATTCATTGGCAAAACAGGTAATTTCGTATATCAGGATGTAAAGGGAGGAGAGAATATCTGGCGTAAACACCATACATCTTCAATTACAAGAGATATCTGGGTTTATGAGAATGGTAAGCATACTCAGTTGACTACATTCAAGGGTGAGGACCGCACTCCTAATATGTCGTCTGATGGAAAGACAGTGTATTATACAAGTGAGAGAGAGGGGAATTTCAATATTTATTCGTTTCCTCTATCAGATCCAGACCAGATTACAAGGGTAACAAATCATAAAAATCATCCGGTAAGATTCCTTACAATTGCCCAGAACGGTACTCTTTGTTACGGATATGATGGTGATATTTACCTGTCTGTTGCTGGAAAGTCAAAGAAAATCAATATAACAGTAAATTCTGATAAATCTGCTTCTGATATTGCTGTAATCAGTGTATCTGGAGGCGGAGATAATGATCTTTCAAAGGATGGTAAGCAGATTGCGTTCATCAGCAGGGGAGAGGTCTTTGTCACATCAACAGACTATCAGACAGTCAAGAGAATTACAGATACTCCTTCTGCTGAGGCAGACGTTGTCTTCTCTCCAGATGGAAAGAAGCTTGCTTATGCAACAGAAAGAGAGGGAATCTGGAACATTTACACTGCAGAATTGGCTCATAAGGAAGATATCAACTTCCCTAATGCTACTGTAGTTACAGAAAAGCCTCTATTCAAGAATAATAAGGTGGACCGTCGCTGTCCTGTCTTCTCTCCAGATGGAAAAGAACTGGCTTATATCGAGAACAGAGACAGACTTATGGTTCTTGATCTTGAGTCAGGAAAGACCAGACAGATTACTGATGGAAGCCAGTGTTATTCTACTACAGGAACCTTCGGTTTCAGCTGGTCTCCAGATGGAAAATGGTTCACTTTGAGCTATTCAGGAAATAAGCATTATCCATATGATGATATCGGAATCGTAAAATCTTGCGGTGGAGAGCCTATCATCAACCTTACAAATAGTGGTTATACAGACCATTCTCCAAAGTGGGTTCTTGACGGAAATGCCATCCTGTTCACTTCTGAGCGCTATGGTATGAGAAATCATGCTTCATGGGGTACTCTAGAGGATGTGATGATTGTTTTCCTTAACCGAAAGGCATTCGATGACTTCAATATGTCAAAAGAGGAAAAGGAACTTGCTAAGGAAATTGAGAAGTTGAATGCTCCTGCAGAGAAGTCTTCAGACAAGAAGGATGAAAAGAAAGGCGATAAAAAGGCTACAGAATCTAAGGTTAAGGATATAGTTGTAGAACTTAACAATATTGAGGATAGAATAGTTCGCCTTACACCTTCATCTTGTAATCTTGGTTCAGCTGCCTTGAGCAAGGATGGTACAAAACTATATTATCAGGCATCATATGAGTCTGGAATGACTCTATGGCAGCTTGACCTTAAGTCAAGAGTTCCTTCAAAGATAGGTTCTGCCAGCGGAAGAATGTTATGGGATGAGAAATTCTCACATCTTTACGTTCTTGGAGGTCGTTTTGCTAAGATGAAGGATGGTTCAAAGAATCTTGAGACAATCTCAGTAAGAACAGAGTTCAAGATGGATCTTGCTGCAGAAAGAGAATATATGTTTGACCATGTATATCGTCAGGAAAAGGCAAGATTCTACAATGATAAGATGCATGGTGTAGACTGGGAATTTCTTGTAAAGGAGTATAAGAAATTCCTTCCTCATATCAATAATAACTACGACTATGCGGAAATGCTGAGCGAGATTCTAGGTGAACTTAATGTATCTCATACAGGTAGTGGTTATAGAGTTCCTGCTAAGGCAAACAGTGTTTCAACTGCAAATCTTGGAGTATTCTATGACTGGTCATGGGAAGGTGATGGACTTAAGGTAACGGAGGTTCTGGAAAGAGGACCTTTCGATCGCGCTTCATCAAAACTTCAGGCTGGTGACATCATCACTGCAATTGACGGAGTAGAAATCAAGAAGAATATGGACTTCTATCCTCTTCTTGACAAGAAGACAGGAGTAAGAACTCTTGTAACCTTCCGTAAACCTTCTGGAGAGCAGATTTCTGAGGTTACTCTTCCTATTTCTCAGGGAACTTTCAATACTCTTCTTTACAAGAGATGGGTTAAGAGCAATGCAGAGAAAGTAGAGAAACTTTCAGGTGGCAGACTTGGATATGTGCATATCGAGGGTATGAATGATGCAAGCTTCCGTACTGTATACTCCGATATTCTTGGCAGATATAATCATTGCGATGGTATTGTAATCGATACACGTTTCAATGGTGGCGGACGTCTTCATGAGGATGTTGAGGTTCTTTTCAGTGGTGAGAAATATTTGACTCAGGAGGTAAGAGGAAAGGATGCCTGCGATATGCCTAGCCGCAGATATAACAAGGCTTCTATCATGATCATGTGTGAGGCAAACTACTCGAATGCTCACGGAACTCCTTGGGTTTACAAGCATAAGGGAATAGGCCAACTTGTAGGTAAACCGGTACCTGGAACTATGACTACAGTATCATGGGAGACTCTACAGGATCCTACACTATATTTCGGAATTCCAATCGTAGGATATCGTAAGGCTGATGGAACTTATCTTGAGAATGATCAGCTCGAACCGGATATTGACGTAGAGAATACTAAAGAAAAGGTGATTCTTGGTCAGGATGAGCAGCTTGAGGCAGCAGTGAAAGCCCTTCTTGAGCAGATTAAGAAATAAGATAAGTAAAAAAGAAAAAGACTTCTCATCGAGAAGTCTTTTTCTTTTTTATTACCATAGGAAGTTGTCAAACGGATATCTTCCTGCATGAATTTCTGCTACCATCTTATAGAGATCAGAACGAAGTTTGTCGATACCGATCTTGTTTTTAGCTGAGATGAAGATACAAGGTGTATTCTCCTTTGCTATCCAACTGTTCTTAAACTCTTCCAGAGTGTAATTTTCGGGCTTTTTAGGCGTTAATGAGAACTCGTCGTATTCCTCATACCTATAGGCGTCAATCTTGTTAAATACGACAAAAATAGGCTTATCTATGGCCTTGATATCCCTAAGTGTTTCCTCAACTACTCTGATATGCTCCTCAAAGTTAGGATGAGAGATATCCACTACATGCATAAGGATGTCTGCCTCTCTTACCTCATCAAGAGTACTCTTGAAGGCTTCCACCAACTGAGTTGGCAATTTTCTGATGAATCCTACTGTATCACTAAGAAGGAAAGGAACATTTTCAATTACCACTTTTCTTACAGTTGTATCCAAGGTAGCGAAGAGTTTATTCTCAGCAAATACATCACTTTTCGCAAGTAGATTCATCAACGTACTCTTTCCTACGTTGGTGTATCCCACGAGTGAAATTCTGACTAGAGAACCTCTATTTCCTCTCTGAGAGGCCATCTGTCTATCTACCTTCTTAAGCTGCTCCTTAAGTTTGGAGATCTTGTCCTGAATAATACGACGGTCGGTCTCGATCTGTGTCTCTCCCGGTCCTCTCATACCGATACCTCCCTTCTGTCTTTCCAAGTGGGTCCACATTCGAGTTAGACGAGGAAGAAGATATTGATACTGAGCAAGTTCCACCTGCATCTTTGCATAGGCAGTCTTGGCTCTCTGTGCGAAGATATCCAGGATAAGGTTTGTTCTATCAAGAATCTTTATATTAAGTTCTCTTTCAATATTTCTAAGCTGAGTAGGGGAGAGCTCATCATCGAAGATTACTACATCGATTTCGTTCTCCTCTATATATGCCTTGATTTCCTCTAGTTTTCCCTTACGGATATAGGTTCTGCTATCAGGTCTGTCAACTTTCTGGATGAATTTCTTCACGCCTACAACTCCTGCTGTCTCAGCAAGAAATTCCAGCTCATCCAGGTATTCCATAATCTGTCTCTCTTCGTCACCCTGCTTGATGACGCCGACAAAAATCGCTTTTTCTACGTACTTTTCAATAGTAATCATTTCCTTAAATTAAATTCAATAGGCAAAGTTACCATTTTTTTGTAGTTTTGTGTAAAATTTCATCTTATGATTTCATATTATACAGAAGATACTCCCTTTGTTTTTAAGGGTAAGTTATTGAATAATAAGTGGTTAAAGTTAGTTGCCGAGAGTGAGATAAGAAGAATCGGCGACATCTCAATCATCTTTTGTTCAGACAATTATATTCTAAATGTCAATCAGGAATATCTCCAGCATGACTACTTTACTGACATCATAACCTTCGACTATTGCGAAGGAGACAGATTGTCAGGTGATCTTTTTATAAGTGTCGACACTGTCAAGGAGAATGCTCTTGAGTATGGCACAGAATTCCAGGAAGAACTCCATAGAGTAATCGTTCATGGTATTCTTCATCTGATCGGTTACGATGATCATTCTCCTGAGGATATTGAGGTAATGCGCAAGAAGGAAAATTATTATCTCTCTTTGAGAGAAGTACTATAAAATCATACTATGCAGAAAAACTATGATGTAATAGTTGTAGGTGGAGGTCATGCCGGCTGTGAAGCTGCCATGGCTGCAGCAAACATGGGATCTAAGGTCCTGCTCATTTCCATGGACATGGGCAAGTTTGCTCAGATGTCATGCAACCCTGCAATTGGAGGAATTGCAAAGGGACAGATAGTTCGAGAGATTGATGCGCTCGGAGGTTACACCGGAATAGTCACAGATGCTTCGACAATCCAGTTCAGGATGCTTAATAAGTCAAAAGGGCCTGCAATGTGGAGTCCACGTGCTCAATGTGATAAAATGCATTTTTCTGCTGCGTGGCGAAAAATCCTCGAAAGTGCCTCATTATTAGACCTTTACCAAGATACAGTCGTTTCTTTTCTCTTTGAGAATTCAAAAATTGTGGGCTGCCGTACAACTACCGGGGCAATTTTCAATTCTCAGACGGTTATTTTGACAGCAGGAACCTTCTTGAAGGGAAAAATGTTCATAGGAAGAACACAGTTTGAAGGAGGACGTATTGGAGAGTTAGCTTCTTATCATCTCACAGAACAGTTGATGGAGATGGGAGTTCAGACAGGAAGAATGAAGACAGGTACTCCACCTCGAATCGATATCTCATCGGTTGATGTAAGTAAGATGATTCCTCAGCATGGCGATCAGTCTCCTGATAAATTTTCTTACTTGCCATTTCTTTCAACTGCACAGAATGGAACTCCTCAGATGCCATGCTTCATCGTGCATACCAACCCAAAGGTTCATGATATTCTTAGAAGTGGATTCAAGGATTCACCTCTATTCTCAGGACTCATCACTGGTATTGGACCACGTTACTGTCCAAGTATTGAGGATAAGTTAAGAACCTTTGCAGGTAAGGATACACACCAGCTTTTCCTGGAGCCTGAGGGAAGAAATACTAATGAATACTATCTCCAGGGATTTTCATCTTCTCTCCCTTTGGATGTACAGTTAGATGCTCTTCATTCTATAGAAGGACTTGAGAATGCAAAGATCTTCCGCCCGGCATATGCTGTCGAATATGACTACTTCGATCCAACTCAGCTTAAGGCCACTCTGGAATTAAAGAATATTGAGGGACTTTATTTCGCAGGTCAGATTAATGGTACTACAGGTTATGAAGAAGCGGCGGCTCAGGGATTGATGGCTGGTATAAATGCCTCTTTGAAATGTCAGGGTAGGGGAGAGTTTATCTTGAAGAGAGACCAGGCTTATATAGGAGTTCTCATAGATGACCTTATCACGAAGGGAGTTGATGAACCTTACAGAATGTTCACTTCACGAGCTGAATATCGTATTCTTCTACGTCAGGATAATGCAGATCTTCGCTTGACTAATCTATCATATGAGATAGGCTTGGCAGATAAGTTCAGGTATGAATATACCAATAGAAAGTATGATTCTGTTCGTAAATTGAATGAATGTTTCGAGGCAGCGTCTATTCGCCCTGAATATGTAAATGAGTATTTGAAGTCAGTTGAATCTGCAGAGATACCTAATAAGAAAAAGATATCTGATATTATTTCAAGACCACAGGTAAGTCTTAATGATTTAATAAATTTTGTTCCACGTGGAACTTTTATTAAGAATAATATCACATTGGAGGAGGAATTTGCATCTCCTATGGCTACCTTACTTAAGCCTGAAAGTACATATAAGGATCTTCTTTCTTTTGGAGATTTTAATGCATCAGATAAATATCTTGCAGAAGGCAGTGAGTCATATAAGAATGCAGCCTATGTTTTAAAGGCAAATACAGAGTATCCTTTAGAGATGCTGGATGAAAATGATCTTTCAAATAAAATAGCTGAGAATTATAAGCGAGAAATACTGGAGGATTCAGAGATTGCTATAAAATATAAGGGTTATATTGAGAGAGAGCAGAGAATAGCTGATAAGATAATGAGACTTGAAAATCTTGTTATTCCAGATGGTTTTGACTTCGATAGGGTAGAGAGTCTTTCTATTGAATGTAGACAAAAGCTGAAGAGATATGCTCCTAAGACAATAGCCCAGGCTTCTAGAATATCAGGAGTGTCTCCTGCAGACGTATCAGTTCTTCTAGTATACTTCGGTAGATAAAAAAAAGAAAGTTCCACGTGGAACTTTCTTTTTTTTCAAATCAACTTGCGTTCTTTTTAAAGTTTCTTTAGTGCCAACTTTATTATTTCCTCGAGAGTAGCATTTGGTTTCTCTTTAAGAACAGCTGCCACTGCTTTTGTAACATTGGCCTTTGTAAATCCAAGTAGAACAAGAGCGGTAGATGCTTCGTCTGCATTACTGTTTTTCTGTGTGCTGAATAGGGCAGTATTTTCAACACTTCCTTCTCCTTTGACAACCTTGTCCTTAAGTTCTAGAATCAATCTCTGAGCACTCTTCAGGCCAATACCTTTAATGCTTTTTATCTTATTAAGATCCTCCGCAATAATAGCATTTCTGATTTCATCACATGTAAGGGAAGAGAGCATCATTCTGGCTGTTGCTGCTCCAATTCCTGACACTCCTATAATGAGTCTGAAAAGTTCTCTTTCATCTTTGCTGGCAAAGCCATAGTATAATTCCTCATCCTCACGAATATGGTGGTGGATGTAAACAATCACATCTTTCTTACCTTCCAGACCCTCGTAGGTCTGAAGGGAAATGAGAAGTTTATATCCTATTCCATAAGCTTCAACAACTGCTTCTGTAGGAGCTAGAGATTCAAGTGTACCTTTGATGTATTCAATCATTACAATGTAATTTTATAGAGTCCTGCCTGACTCTGAATTATGAATGAAGTCTTGCCTTTGCCTTCTTTCTTATAGAAGGCTATATCCTCAAATTCGCTTTTTGTAATCTTTGAAAGGTCTACTGCCTCCATTGTTTTTGTCTCAAGATTCCATATATAAAGGATTGAAGGCTGTTTGTCTGAACCGAAGCCAGTAGGCATATAAAGTTTTCCGTTGTATATACTCAAACCCTGACCAATAGGGTTGAATCTGTAATCAGATACTTCCTCTATAGTATAATTTTCCAGAGCATCTTCGCTCTTCAATACTACGAATTCTCCATCAGAAAGTTTAGGCAGATGGAATTTTATGATTCTATGGCGGTTTGCAGGATCATTGTTGTTAATGGTGTTTCCATAGCCATAAAGCATCTTGTTTTTAGTATCGATAACCCACTGGAGAGCATAACCGAAATCTTTGTTGATGTCGTCATACATTATAGTCTGCACAAGTTCTGATGATTTCAGACCAGGAAGCATTCTCTCTACATAGAGTACATCCTTCTTATCATTTACCGGTTTCTTATGGCACTGACTTACGTAGACAAGAGGCATAGGGTCTGATTTGTCTGCTTTCTCAATACCGAAGGTAACTACATTGCAGTGATTATTTTCATGGTGTGAGTCCAGTTTGAACTGGCTGAGCATTTCTGGATTTCCCTTGCTTATATCGTAAATTGTAGTCACACCAGTATGCTGGCAGCTAACAAGATAATTACCATATATATCCATTCCCTGATATCCAAGCCCTTTTACTCCTTTAAGATCTCCAAAGTAACTTGATGTCTGAGCATTTATGAAACCTGCAGAAAAAATAAGTGCAGCAAGAGCAAAAATAATTCTCTTCATAATGTTAATTATTTGATAATCAATAAATTATTAAATTTCCCAAGCTCCGCCTTTCTCAAATACCGGCTCCACAATTGACTCATAGAAGTCTCCTCTTAGAGCAAGGTCAAGAAGATTATATCTTGATCTCATAAGCTGAACCTTAGGGAACATTGCCTTGATCTGCTCTCTGCTGACTCCAATGTCTGTAGGATCGCAAGGAGCACCAGCTATCTTGAAAAGATTCTGCATCTTTTCGAAGCTATACACCTGATTCTGGAGTTTCGCCTTAAGTTCAGGCCATTTTTCCTTAAGGTCTGTAAGCTGTTTGCGGACAGCCTCCTTATCCTCATATTTGACAGTAATCTGGTCGTATCCCAATCTTGGGGCAGGGAAGCCTTCAAATACTTTCAAGGCTCTTTCCTGTTCCTCTTCGAGACTTGGCCATTTCTCAACAAGGGATTCAATATCAAGATTACTGAAATCCAGTTTAAAGAATTCATCAAAAACAGCACACATGGTCAAGGTACCTATTGCTACTTGGAAACCATGAGACTGAAGTTTTCCATTGAATCTATGCCCTGTCATATCAAGAATATGGCTGAAAAGATGGTCGCAGCATGAAGCAGGACGTGATGATTTGGCCGCCTGCATTGCAATTCCACTCAAGGTAAGTCCCTCAAACAGGTCTGCAATTGCAGATGACTTACCCTCTGCTGTACCTTGAGGATCTGCAAGGAAATCATCCAGAAAATCCTGAAGTATATGCCAGGCATCATCCTGGATAGGCTCAGAGTTCACAAAATCTGCAATCATCCACTCAGCTCCTGCTGGAACTTTGGCAGCAAGATCTGCATATCCGGCAGCTGTCATTTCCTTAGGTGCAGCAGCAATGATATCAATATCTGCAATGATGGCAACTGGAGCACTGCAGTTGAAAGTCTGCTTTGAACCCTGATATGTTATTGAAGCTCCAAAAGAAGAATATCCGTCTACAGATGCGGCTGTAGCCATTACAAGATATGACTGGCCGTGGTGGAAGGATGCAAGTTTACATAGGTCATTGATGACTCCAGAACCTACAGAAACAAGAACATTATAATCTGATGATGCTTCCTTGAAAAGTTTCTCAGGTTCTGTTTCCTTGTGGTCTGTATCATTTTCGATAGCCTTTGCCTTCTCAAAATCTCCTTCGATGATACATCCGGTCATTTCCACATATTTCCAGTCTGCATGGAACTCCTGTTTCTCGATGATATATTTGTCCGTAGGTATCCCAGCCTGAGTCATATATCCATAAACGGCCTCTCCAAGTACAGCCCACGTATTCATATCAGCTACAATGACTGCCTTTCTTCCAGGAAAACATTTTTTGAAGACTTCGGGAGCCATAGAGCTTACTCCATTGCCCATCTCAAAGACCTTAGTGTCTGTGGAAATGGAAAGTGCCTTTTCAATTCTTTCTTTAGATGTCATTTTCAAAAGTTTTAATACAAGTTCAGCAAATGTACGCAAAAATATTTCATAATTATTAAATTTGCTTGACAACTAGAACCAAAGAGAAATGCAGACTAAACACAGTTTCAATTACTGGCAGTGGAGGGTGATCATCAGCACAATGATAGGTTACTCAATCTTTTATTTCGTGCGAAAAAACTTCTCATTTGCCATTCCTGCCCTGACCGCAGAATATGGTATAACCAAGGCAAGTTTCGGTATAATAATGACCCTTGTCGGCCTTATTTATGGTCTGTCCAAACTTCTTAACGGAATGCTTGCAGACAGAATGAATGCGAGATGGCACATGACCCTTGGTCTGCTTGGCTGTGTTGTACTCAATTTCATCTTCGGCTGGGGTGCTTCAATAAGTACAATGATAACAGGAACGACAGCTGGTGCTTCTTTCGTAAACACCATGGTAGTACTCTTTGCTGTGCTTCTTGTTCTGAACAATATCTTCCAAGGTGCAGGCTTCCCTCCGTGCAACCGTCTCATCACCCACTGGGTTCCACCAAAGGAACTTGCAACCAAGATGTCCATCTGGAACGTCTCCCATTCGCTTGGCGGCAGTCTGGTAGCTATCCTGTGTGGAAGCATAATCGCCACCATGGGAGTAAATATGTCAGGAAATGCAGAGGTAGTGAACAGGATAGCAAACAACCTCTTTTCTAAGTCTGCAGATTCCCTCGCAGCCGAAGAGCTAGAGGTAGTTACCCAATATGCCTCTCATGTCGGTTCCTGGCAGATGGTATTCTGGATTCCAGCCTTGATAGGAGTTATAGGAGTTATCTTCATCTTCCTTTCCATCAGAGATACTCCAAAGTCAGTAGGGCTGGAAGAACTCAAAGGCACAGAGACAGTCCTTGACAAAGACGACTCAAAAGAGGCATACAGAGCCTTTGTAAAGAAGATGGTCTGGAAAAATCCACTTATCTGGACTCTTGCAATCGCTGATTTCTTTGTTTACATAATCCGAGGCATAGTCTTCGACTGGGGTCCTACCTTCCTTACAGAAGCACATTTTCTCGATCCTCAGCAGGCCGGTTATGCAATTTCAGCCTTTGAAGTCGCCGGAATCTTCGGTATCCTCACCTCAGGCTGGATCTCAGATAAATTGTTCGGAGGAAAGGCCCAGAGAGTCTGTGCAATATACATGGGAGCAACAGCAGTCTTTGCAGGTCTTTTCTTTCTATTGCCATCAGGAAGCAGCAGCACTATGATTACAATCCTTGTAGGAGGAATAGGTTTCTTCCTATATGGTCCACAGGCCCTCCTTGGTGTTGTCGCTGCAAACCATGCGACAAAAAAGGCAGCTTCAACAGCCCTTGGAGTCATAGGTTTCACAAGCTATCTTTCAACCATAGTATCAGGTGCAATGATAGGTTTCTTCCTTCAGAAGAATATCTTTGACTGGAGCAATGTCTTCTTATTTATGTTCGCAATAGCCCTCGTCGGAACAATAATCATGGCATCCCTTTGGAAATTAAAGGGTGACGGCTACCAGAATAGCAAAGAATAAAGATATTTTGCTAACTTTGCAAGTTTGGAATCGTAATATATGGAAATGACTTTAGACAAGGTGAGATCACACTTCCCTGTGCTTGACAGAAAGGTCTACGGGAAGGACTTAGTTTACCTGGACAACGCCGCAACAATGCAGCGTCCTGTCGAGGTAATCGACCTATGGAATAAGATTTCATCAGAGTCTAACGCCAACATCCACAGAGCGGTCCACATCCTCGCAGATGAGGCAACGACAGCATACGAGGCCGCAAGAGAAGAAGTACGTCGCTTCATAGGAGCATCATCACGCGAAGAGGTCATCCTCACCGCAGGAACAACAGCATCCATCAATCTGGTCGCATCATCCTTCGGAGAGGCCTTTGTGAAAGAAGGAGACGAGATCATCGTCTCACAGGCAGAGCACCACTCCAACATAGTGCCATGGCAGCTGATGTGCGCGAGAAAGGGAGCAGAACTGAAGGTCATCCCTATCAACGATAAGGGACATCTCGACCTTTCATCACTCGACTCACTTCTCTCGCCAAAAACAAGACTTGTTGCTGTCTCACACATATCCAACGTACTTGGAATCATCAATCCAGTGAAGACAATAATAGAGAAATGTCATTCGAAAGGTGTTCCTGTACTTGTCGATGGTGCTCAAGGCATCGTTCATACAAAAGTGGATGTGAAGGAACTTGACTGCGACTTTTATGTCTTTTCAGGACACAAGATATTCGCTGCCACCGGTACGGGTGTGCTTTATGGCAGAAAGGAACTTCTTGAGGCTATGCCTCCTTATATGGGAGGAGGTGAGATGGTGGGAACTGTTCGTTTTTCGGGCACAAGCTACGCATCGCTTCCGATGAAGTTTGAGGCAGGTACTCCTAATTTTGCTTCTGTGGCTACGCTCAAGCCTGCACTTGAGTTTGCGAGGAGTCTTGATGTTGAGGAGGTGAAGAAGAATGAAGAGGCTGTGCGCGACTTTATGCTTGATGCGTTGATGTCTGATGGACAGATAAGACTGTTTGGTGTGCCTGATGGAGACAGGAGTGTGAAGATTCCTCTTTTCTCATTCTGTGTGGAAGGAGTGCACCATGAGGATCTGGCTCTTATTCTGGATAAGATGGGTATTGCTGTGCGTTCCGGACAGATGTGCGCTGAACCTTTGATGGACAGATTCGGAGTTACTGGAATGCTGCGTGCATCCTTTGCTCCATATAATACCTTGCAGGAGGCTGAATATTTCATCAAGTCTCTCAACAGGGCGATAAATATGCTTAGATAATATGACTAAGAGTTTACAGGAAATAGAAAATGAAATCGTTGACGAGTTCTCAATGTTTGATGAGTGGCTCGATAAGTACGAATATATAATTGAACTTGGCAAGTCCTTGGGAGACTTTCCTGAGCAGTCTAAGACAGAGGATAACCTTATCAAAGGCTGCCAGTCGAGAGTTTGGCTTGATTCGAAGGTTGAGGACGGAAAGGTAGTATTTTCCGCAGACAGTGATGCAATCATTACAAAGGGTATCATTTCACTTCTTATCAAGATCTACTCAGGAAGGACTCCACAGGAGATTCTTGGGTCTGACTTCTCTGTTGTGGAGAAGATAGGTCTGAAGGAGAACCTTTCTCCGACCCGTGCAAATGGTCTGGTTTCAATGATTGAAAAGATAAGGAATATTGCTTTTGAGGCAAGCAAATAATAGAATTGAGATGAATTTGGAAAGAGATATAGTAATGGCCTTGAGACAGGTCTATGATCCGGAGATTCCTGTGAATGTCTATGATCTGGGCCTTATTTATGAACTCAAGGTGGATGAGGACCACAATGTTACTATCCAGATGACCCTAACAGCACCTAACTGTCCTATGGCAGACTATGTTGTAGATATGGTAAAGACAGCTGTAGAGGATGTTCCAGGAGTAGTGAGCGTTACAGTGGACCTTGTTTTTGAGCCAATTTGGGACAAGAGCAGAATGTCTGAGGAGGCAAAGGTTGAGCTAGGAATAGACGACGATTATTAGAATGGAGGTTTATTTTTCTCTTGGAACTAACCTTGGCGACAAGGAAGAAAATCTCAGAACGGCCTTGAGAATGATGGATGAGGCCTTCGGCTGCCATTATTCCAGACTTTCTTCCTTTATTGGAACAGAGCCCTGGGGCTTTGACTGCGAGGATGATTTTCTGAATTGTGCAGTGGTGTATGAGATGGAAATTTCTCCCGAAGAAGCCACTGAAAAGGGTCTGGAGATCCTTTCCATGTGCAAGGATATTGAAAGAAGCATGGGAAGAAAAGGAGGACCTGTCTATGATGAAAGAGGAGAGAGGGTGTATTCTTCCAGACCGATTGATATAGATATATTGCTCATCGGAGATAATAAGATTGATTGTGAGGAACTTACAGTTCCGCATAAACTTATGTGGGAGAGGGATTTTGTGATGGTACCATTAAATGAAATTAGATTAAAACATTAATACAATTATGACACAGGAAGAACTATTTAAGATTCTGGTAGCTCACTGCAAGGAGTATGGATTCATTTTCCCTTCAAGTGAGATTTATGACGGACTTGGCGCCGTTTATGATTACGGTCAGCTTGGTGCAGAGCTCAAGAACAATATCAAGAGATATTGGTGGGAGGCTATGACAAGACTTCACGAAAATATTGTGGGTATTGATTCTGCAATCTTCATGCATCCGAAAATCTGGGAGGCTTCAGGCCATGTCGGTGCTTTCAACGATCCGCTTATCGACAATAAGGATTCTAAGAAGAGATACCGTGCAGACGTTCTTATCGAGGATTACATCGGTAAACTTGAGGAGAAGATAGAGAAGGATGTTGAGAAGGGTAAGAAGAAGTTTGGTGAGGCTTTCGATGAGACTCAGTTCAGAGCTACAAACCCTAACGTTCTCCGTAATCAGACAAAGATTGATGCTGTTCGTAAGAGAATGGCTGATGCTCTTAATGCAAATGACCTTGCTGAGCTTCGTCAGATCATTATTGACTGCGAAATCGCATGTCCTCTTTCTGGTACTAAGAACTGGACAGACGTTCGTCAGTTCAACCTTATGTTCTCTACTCAACTTGGTAGCGTTTCAGGTGAGTCTAACATCATTTATCTCCGTCCTGAGACAGCACAGGGTATCTTCGTGAACTACCTTAACGTTCAGAAGACTGGTCGTATGAAGATTCCTTTCGGTATCGCACAGATCGGTAAGGCTTTCAGAAATGAGATCGTTGCACGTCAGTTCATCTTCCGTATGCGTGAGTTCGAGCAGATGGAGATGCAGTTCTTCATCAAGCCAGGTACAGAGCTTGACTGGTTCGCTAAGTGGAAGGAAATACGTATGAAGTGGCATCAGAACCTCGGTTTCGGTGCTG
>JAEIGA010008283.1_pt1 | contig 15747 bp, 24 predicted proteins | sample 9270691 | NCBI WGS metagenome assembly JAEIGA01 (sample SAMN17057246, study PRJNA624740) | gut metagenome | biome: biome; isolation source: fecal sample | host: Bos grunniens | place: China: Xizang | collected 2019
AACTATTAGCACCACCAATAGTACCATTAGCTCTAACAAACATATTAACACCTTGATCATTATTTAATTGAGTTGAATTTAATGGTCTAAAAGGAGCTTTAAATGTTATTGGAGCAACACTAGAACTAGCAACTTTCTTTGTAATAGTAAATTCTAAATGTAACATATTATCACTTAAAATTGCAGTATGTAATGTAGTAGTCCAATCACTTGTATTATTTTCATCATATAAATCACTTGCAGAAATAGTCTTTTTAATTCTACCACCATTAATAAATCTAGTATCTTGTAAATTAACAATCATTAATTTTTCATTGTTACTATATGAGTTAGATATTGTAGTACTTTGTCCACCAGTACCTAAAGGCAAAGTAATTGTTGCACTTCTATTTGTTGTAAATATTAAAGGCATAAATTGTAAGTTATATGGATTTACAAGTTCAGTTATTGTTGTTGTTGCATTAATACGATAAATAAAGTCTGGAATAACAACTAGTTTATCATAATTACCACTTAATAATATAATTCTATTTGTTTCATTAATACGTGAAGTTGTATTATAATCATCTAGACTAGTTATTAAATTAATAGCTTCTCTATCTTCTAGATATAATACACTACCATGTCTATAACCAGATAAACCATTTGGTATTAAATAACCAAAGTTTGTAATATCATCAGATTGCATGAATCCATACAATCCATAGTTCATCCAAGTATCACCATAGAAATACCATCTATCATTAATATTTAATAATTGTCCACCTTCACATTCAACATTCATGTTAAGTACATCATTATTTAAAACACTAAAGTTTAATAAGTTATTACTAACAAAAATCATTTGTTTAGAAGTTGTATTATTTTTAACTGTTAAATAATAAGCACCATTATATTTAATAATTGAACTATCAATAACATCATCAATATTTAAAGGTAAAATTATATCATTAGTAAATGTAAATGTTTCAAGGTTAGTACATTCTAGTAAGTGAATTTTCATTGAACCTAATTCACCAACACTAATAGTTAAATATACTTTATCATTATCATCAAAGAATAATTCTGGAGCCCAACAAACAGCATTATAACCTAGAGCAATTGGATGTTCTGTCCAGTTTATAAAATCAGTTGAAGTAAATATTGTAGTATTTACACCCGGTCCACCTTTAGTTACACATAAATAAAATGTTTTATTATTAGGGTTATATGTAAGTTGAGGATCACGAACACCAGTTATTACAACATCACGATTAAATTCACTCCAATTTTGACCATCTAGTGATGTAACGAAGTGAACTCTTAATGATGTTACATCAAAGAATGTACCAACAAAGATATTATTATAAGCAACTTTATTTACTTTTTCTCTTGATATTTCATCTTTAATATCAAATGTACCAGATTCTATTTGAATTTTACTTATATCAGCCATAATTATTTCTCCTAACTACTAGAACCTAATTCTAGTGATACTTCAAGTGTTTCTGTACCACTTGTATAAGTACCAATAACTTTAGCTCCAGTTATTTTTGCATTAGCTTCAGCACTATCTAAGATAGCTTGACTTGCATTATTATCAGCATTATTTGCTGTTGTTCTTGCTGTTGGATCTTTAATATCATACGTATTGATTCCAACTTTTAATTTACTTATATCTGCCATATTATCATCTCCTATTCATTAACTTTCGTATATTCTAAAATTATAATTAAAGGTTTTCCATCAAATGATGTTGCAACATTAGTATCACATGCAAGAGAAATTGCACCATAACTTCTTTGAATATATGCCATACAATTATATGATTTACTATTCGGTATTTTAAAAATAACAGTATCTCTTTTAATATATGCGTCATATTTTACTAATGTATCAATATTCATAATAGTAGCTGAATCACCTGTATATGTATAATAGTAATTATTATCTAAAGTACAAGTTAAATTATATACTTTACGATATATTGTTTTACCATCAATCCATGTTCCTATTGCTTGCTCTGTTGTTGAATAATTATCACGATTTCTTGCTACTGTATCTTTAATATCATAAGTAGTATTTTCTAATTTAATTCTACTAACATTAGCCATAATACACCTTATTCATCTCTTGTTAAATATAATACTAAAGTTTCTGTTTCGGCTTCATACATGGCATTAATCATCATTTCATTAAATTGTTCATTTATATATTGTTTTATTTCATCACTAATATTGTTATTAATGAAATTAATCATTTCATCTATTTTATTACATAAAATTAATAATTGTTCTTCATAAGATAAACTTATTAAATAAGAGGTTGGTAATGCACCAATTGATCCACACATTTTACCAACTGGTTTTAATTTATTATTCATATTTTTATCACTCTCCTTATAATTATTATACCATATTTTTTAGTATAATCCCATAAATAATATATCTAATTCTTTAATTATTTTACGATCAATAGCAACTATATTTTCACGATATTGAAGTACCATTTTTTGAGCTGTTGCAGAAACACCAGAATTACCCTTTACACGTTTTAAATATTCTTCTTGAGTATTTCCTTGAGTAGTGGTGTTATCGTGTATATTTGCCTCGTTTTCGTTTGCACTAGTACTACTTGCATAATCACCTTTAAGAATACCTTCTTTACTTATTTGTCCTTGAGGTGTATTAGAACCAACTACTAAGCCAGATGATACATTATTTGAAGTACTATTACTAGTACCAGTATTATCAGCTGTACGATTAAATGTTTCTGTATAATCAACATTAACTAGTGGATCATATTGTATACTTGCAGAATAAATAAGTGGTAAATATTCTTCCATTAATTCTTGCATTGTAACTTTAGCATAATGCTTGAATAAACCAATAGTTTCAAGTCCAGATTCTCTAGTATAGTAATGATCAACAATTTTACGAGCTAGTTTATCTTTATTCCATACACCAGCATTATTAATAACATCTATTTGTTCTTGAGTTAAGTAATCAGATAATTCATAATCTTTAAAGAAATCTTCAACTTGTGAACGAGTAAAAAGTGGTTTAATAAAATTTCTTGGTTCAAAAAGTTCTCTTAATTCAAACGTATATTTACTCATTTTCTTCCACCTCTTTCTCTTTTATTTCAAGTTTATTTCTTTCTGGTAATAGTTCAGTAGTTGTACTCATTTCACGTTTAATAATATTGTATAAGTCAGAACGAACTCTAACACTTATTTCTTTATCTGTTCCAGTTAAACCAAACTTTTCATTGAACTTTTTACAAGCTTCAAGTCTAGGAGCTAGGAATGATTCAAGATTTAAGTTTATAAGTTCATTATTAGAGTTAGCTTCATCTGTAACAAGTCTCTCTTTTTTCTCTAGCATGATATTATTAACACCTAAGAAGGTAAGAGCCTCATTCCATATTTCTTTTTTATATTCAGTAATTTTATCAGCAACATAAGGAGCTTGAGTATTAATACTTCTTATACTATTTTCACCTAATTGATCCTTATCACCAAAGATAAATGGTTGATTTCCATTATATTGTTGATATAAGTTTTCTAAGAATAATCTTTGAGATTCATCAGCAACTAATAGTACTGGAGTTTTTTGAGCCTCAATATTGACATCACAAACTCTACTTGCTTGATAAAGTCTCCATGCAAAGAGTTCCATAGATGAAACTGTTGGTAAAGCTTCCCAGTTATTTTGTACTAAAATACATTCTTTATATTCTTTATTTTCTTTATCTTCTTCACTATCTAGTGGATTTAATCCAATATATAGTTCTCTTTGTTCATTAAAATTATAACTATAACAATTTAATTTAGTAGGTAATCCATAGATATTAACATAACCAGTACCAGCACACTTAGTATTGATAAAACCATATTTTTTAGTCTTAAGTAAAGCTGCTTTTCCATTATAATATAGACTTAGTTCAAGATATCGTGAGTTCATGCTTTTAGGTAAGTTTACCCATTCAAACATAGATAGAGCTATTCTTCTAAATCTATTTAAGTAATCAATATAAGTTGCATCATTAAGTTCTAGACTATCACTAAATTTATAGTTATTTCTACTTTTTCTTTTCATGTTTCTCCTTTCTATGAAGTAATTATATTACTTTGTGAATAATCTAAGAATGTACTAGGATTATGCCACATTGTAACACCATTATTAAACATATTTTTTATTTTCATTAAATCACCTTGTGGTATATCACCCACAATATTACATCCAACTGTTTTAACATAATTCCAGTTGGTTCTACCAGTTATATTAGGTAGTTTTACACTATTTACTTTATAACCAAACATTGATAAAAAGTCATCAATTCTTTTAGCATATTCGTATTTTACACTCATTTTATAGTACCAGAATCCAATAGCTCCTTCAGATAATGTTATATCACCAGCATTGATACTACCTTTAGCTTGAATAGGCATAAATGAATATTCTTTTTTAAGAGCCATTCTATCTAAGTAATGACCAATACTATTAGCTATTACATCTCCACCAGTTAGCCAATTACCACTTAAATCTTCATTAGGTAAATTTTTAAATTGACCATAACCAAATTTAATATCATCTACTAAGAAGTTTGTAGCATTTTGTACAAGCCAGTTAGTATAAGCGTCATTATTCCAAGAGCAAGTAGGGTATTTAGCACAAGTTATACCATAGTTATATTCCATCCAAGAGTAACGATTAGTAACTTGATAACAATCATATTTCTTATAATTGGTAGGCATTAATCTTATACTACCACCAACAGTTATAACACCATCAATTTTGAAATGAGGATCACTAACAAAATCTTCATAGTTATATTTAACATCAGTTCCACCATTATTAGTTACATATAAATAGTTAAATTCTTGAGTAAACATTTTATTATTCTTAGGTATATAACCATCTAAAGTAGTGTTACGATAAATTGTTTTTCTAATTAATTCAGTTGGTATTGAAGTATCTGGTACTCTTTTACCAGTACAAGTTTCATAAGGTGTACCACTATCATTATTAATAGTTAAAGTATCACCAGTTTCAAAATCATATAATGCTTTAGGTAAAACAAAGACAGTTATAATATTATCACCATGACCAGTACGATCATAACCACGAATAAATTTACCAGCTTCAATATTATCAGTAAAACAAAAATAAGTTAAACCAGAATAAAGATTATTCATAGTTCCACCATATTGTATAGGTAATCCATCTTGTACTCGAGAAACACCAATATAAGTATTAACTAAATCCATTCTTGTAAATTCATCACACTCATTAATAATATACTCACCAGTATCTAAGCCTTCTGGTACAGTATGAAGTCCAAAGGTATCATCATTAACATGTTCACGTTCAATAAAACTATTTTTAAATGTTATATCAAACATCCATGTTTGCCATACATCAGTTTCTATTTCAATATAACTCATTCCATTATTATCATAAGTAACATTTTTAATAAAAGCATAGAACCATTTATCAGACCATTTATCATTTTGATACATGCAATAATTATATTGTATTAAATCATCATAATTTACATTAGTTTCTTCATTAGTAGGAAAACGTATAACACCTTCTTTTCGTTGGTAAGTTGCACGATCACATTCTACTTTAGGTAAATTATAAAAGTAGTTATATTGACTTTGTTTACTACTAAAAGTAAGTTCATGATTATAATCTATCTCTATTGGATTCTTTAATAATATAATACGTGATGTAGGTACTACTAACATAATATTCTCCTTTCTTATAATAAAATAGAGACTAGGGAAAAATCCCTAATCCCTATTTAATTTTATTAATCTTCTGAAGCAGCATTTACTGTAACAGTAACTGTTGCTGTAACATTTCCAGCTGTTGCTGTAATTACACTAGAACCTTCAGCTTTACCAGTAACTTCAACAGTACGATCATCAATCTTTTCAACTGTTGCTTTAGCTACTGTACCACTTGTAAATGTAACTGTTTGAGTTGCACTAAATGGTGTTGTAGTTATAGTTAATCTTATTTTTTCATCAGCTGTAACTTCTGGTGCAGTTTCATTAAATTGCATAGATGAAATATTTAATGATGGTAAAGCTTTAACTAACATTAGAGCATTAGCAAAGAATGAGAAGTTAAATGCTTTAATAACATTAAGATATGATTGCCAACTTCTATTATTAGCATTATAGAATTCATCCATGAACATATCTTTTTCACGAATCTTGAACCATCTCTTATCACAAATTAATGCAATAATATTTGATCCATCAACAGCAACATTTCCATCATCATCTAATATGTCGAAATCTTCAACATAGTAAACTTTTCCCATTAAATCAGCCTTGTCTATATTAAACGCATTTGCAAGAACATTTACATCGAATACAGAAGCCATAGCATTAGAAACAAACACAACAATGTTTTCTGGTTTAGACCAAGAAACGATTGAACGACCATAGCCACCGACTTTTTTCCAAGCATTGTATTTAGTACTTGGTACCATGAAATCTAAATAAGCTTGACGTAATCTAGCTGTTAAACCTTCAAGTTCAGCTGTTGTTGGTGTAGAGCCAGCAAAAGTTACAACTTCCATTTGTACAGCATTTTGAACGTAAGCATTAGTTATTAATTTCTTAGTATACTTATAATCATCAATATAAGCACCATTATATAGTGAAGTTGAAATACCCATTAAGAAGCTTTCAAAATCACCCCAAGAAACGAATGCTTTTTCTAATTCCTTTCTAATAATTGTAACTGGGTATTGAACATCAAAATTGATTTCAGAATACTCAGCTTTTACATCACTTTCATATTTTGCAAGTAAACCTGCAAAATCATTAATATCATAAACTCTACCTCTTGCTGGATTAACATAAATCTCTTGTCCGATTGCTCCAAGTGGTAGATCATCACCAGCAAGCTCTCTTAAAGGATTTTCAAAGTAATCCATCATGAACCTAGTATATGCAATTCTATTTACTAGTGATTGAATAAATCTATTTCTTAAATCACTTGGTAAGTTAAGTAAAGATTGTCCATATACTTGTGATGAAGTATAATCATCAACTAAAGGTAATTGAGTTTGATATAAAGTGTTATCTTGAATAAGAGTATTTCTAATCTCATTCAAAGCAGTTTGTAAACCTTGTGATGGGTTCATCTTTTTTACATCTCCTTTCTTCTAGTATCTTAATAGATACTTGAAGGAAAAATAATGAGCAGTTTATTTTTCCTTCAACTACCTATTAAGGTAGTTGTCTTTCCAATTGTAGAAAATTGTAGAAACTCTATCTTTTAAATCCGTTTTTATCAAAAACAGATTTAAAATCAAATTTACGAGGTTCTTCATCAACCTCTTTTTTCTTTTCTTCTTCACGACCGAATGGTACTTTTTGAAGAAGATTGCTATTAGCTTCAATTAGCATATCTTTATCTTTTTTAAGTTTAGTTATTTCATTGTCTTTATCAACAATACTTTTTCTAATCTCATTATCGTAAGATAAAATATTTGCTATATCATCAGCAATTTTACCAGATTCTTCTTTACCTATTTTCTCTTGAATCTTATTAGTAATATCTTCAATATTCATATTTTACTCTCACTTTCATTATAATATATTTTAGTCATTTTGTCAATTTATCTATTGTTTCTATCAAACAATACAAATTTAAAATGATGAGTTCTTGAAGGTGTTGGTGATGGATGTCCACCACTAAATTCTGTCCAAACATAATTAGCTGGTGATTGATAAGGGTTAGTATCATTAATATATAAAGCATTGTAATTATGTAATCTCTTAACAGTTGTATAATCAGTTATATGATATTTATATTCTGGTGTACCAGCACCAGTAGAATAAGATAGATTATATCTACCATAACCAGTTTCTAAGTGAACGTGATCACCAGTTACATTTCCACCAGTACCAGTTTTATTAAACATCTCACCTTGTCTTTTAATTGTACCAACAGAATAATAGGTATTATTTTCAATATCATTATCATGATAAACAAGTATTGTTAAATAGTCTATCATTCCATTAGCTAGATGTACTCTATTAAGTGATTCCCATACAGCACAACATTCAGTTTGACTTTTCCATAACAATTTTATATCTACTGGAGCATAACAAGGATCACGATAAACTCTACCTTGTGAATTCCATCCTAAATAGTCAGTAGCCCAGTATACACTAGGATTATGACTAAAAGTTTCATCATCTCTTTGAGATATATGAAATCCCTCAAGTGGGAAAAGAGCTACTTGATAGCCATTACTATCATACATTGTTTCATAAGCTCTCATGATTTAAGTACTTCCTTTAATTGTTTACCATTAATAAATAAGTAATCATCTGGGTGATTCTCTATATAATCAATTAATCCATCTTTATCAACTAAAGTACATTCTACTTCTTTCTTAATAACTTCACCTTCAAGTTTTAAACTTGATTCATCACACCATCCAAGATCACCAGTTGTATTATAAGGGTGTCTACTTCCCTTAGCAATTCTTGTAACAGTTGTGTGTTTATCTTTTACATAACTTTTAGGTTTTAAATCATTACTAGAATAGTATAAATCACCAGTTAGAATAACTTTATCACCTATTTTAAATTTCATTTATCATCATCTCCTACTCTTATACAAGCATAAATCATTAATGCTATAAATGAGAATAATACTATTATTAATATAAACATATTATTCACCATCTTTTAATTCAAATAATTTACCAGATACTAAATATAGTGAAATTACACCAGCAACACAAATTATTGTTGCACTTATTTTTTCAATATTCCATCCATATATTTGTGATAAACCAAGTAGCAAAGCATTGATCATATTAAGACCATTTACAACATATTTTGTTATTTTTTTAAACTTTTCCATTATTTAATCACCTCTTTTATTAATACATCACAATAAGCTTTTGTTTCACTATTGTAACCAAGTTTAATATAACTATCACAAGCTTCTATTTTATCATGAAGGGGTACACCATCCGACCATATCATAGTTCTTAGTGTAGTCTTTTGTAGTAAAGATAAATCATTATTAAAGTTTTCATACATTTTATAACATGTAATTATTATACTTATTATACTTATTACCATTACTATAAGTTCTTTTCCTATTTTTAATTTTTCAAGTATCTTTTTCACCTTATTCTCCTCAATTTTATTATACCACAAATTTCCTAAAATTTCTCTTTAAATCGGTATCATATTTAATTGTAAATAAGGTTTCCACTAATTTTACACCACCAACAACATGTTTAAATGTTAGTTTTCCACCACAAGTAAAGCCTTGTTTAAATTTATTCCATTCAACAAACTTATAACATTCTTTAGGCATTCCAGCACAAGTTATTTTAACTTCATCATCTATCATCTCAAGATAACATTTTTGTCTAACGAACCTTGCTTTAGTAAATGTACTTTCATGTTTCCATTTACCTAAAGCCACATCATCAATTTCACAAAATTGTTTTAATTCTTCTATTGGTAATAAGGTGTGAACCGAATCAGTATCAGAATAGCAATATAAGTCTTTTCCATATTTCTTTAGACTATAATCTTTTATAGCTTGACTAGTTCGTATTGTTTTCTCTCTTGCATAACTTGTAATAAATATACCTACCGGCAAGTATAAACCTTTTCTTTCTTCTTCTTCACCTAATTTATACTTAATGATTCCATCAGTATCTAAATAAGGTTCTTTTCCTTGTACTGTTAAACTTGTTGCAAATTTCCCATATAATGAGTTAAGAGCAATTTTTGCTATCTGTCTCATTCCCTTATTTCCTTCTTTAGTTGCTTCAATTTTAACTTTAATCCATTTATCAATATAATTAGTAAAGATATCATTCATAGCTTTAAATTTCCATCCACACTCATAAGTTAGTTCGTATACATCATATTGATCTAAAAATAGTTTTAAATCAATACTAGATAAAACAAGGGTAATAAGTTCACCTTGACTAGATTCAATATATTCATTATCTAAGAATAACTTTGTTTTCTTTACTTGTATCGTTGGTATCTTATTAGGTTTAATCTCAAAGCAACAAGTTATCATTTGTATATAAAGTGGGTATACCCTATCTTCTTCATACTTTCCATTAAAAAATATTGGTTCACCTATTGGCATAGGTTTTTCGTACATTACCGAAGGGTATAAACTATTAACATCCAATACAACACCAGAGCCAACATCTTTTTCTTTATATATTGGATTTAAGTAAGTGAATCCACCACGATAAGCTTTTCTTAAATCTTCATCTATTCTTTTATCAAGTGTCGGAAACATTCTATCAAATTTCCAGATAGTGTGTGTTTTCTTAAAATCATGTAAAGCATTACTTCCAGCTGTCATATATGTTAGTTCTTGTTTAAATAATGTATCTAAAGCAAGAGCCATTATTTTAACATCATTAGTTATATAGTCTTTTTCATAGTCTTTTAGAATATAACCACGAGGTCGTGGTGTATCATAATCAAGTTCTAGTTTACTAATTGGTAAACCAAAACTTTTAGCTACTTGCTCGACACTCATATTAAGTATTTTTAAACTGTCTAGTATTGTTACCTTTTTACATCTTTTTCCTTTAACACTAAAATAAATTTCCATTTGATAAAACAATCCCATATCACTTATTAGTGTTGAAAATGTTTTATCTCTTTTTTCTTTCCTATCTTTAATATATTCAAATCCATTATTAAATAAATAACTTATTATAAATTCACCATCAAATTTAAGATTGTGAAAATATAATACAGTATTAGGATGATCCTCACAAAATTTAATGAAACTATCAATATTATTATCTATTATAATATTGTCTGGATTTCCTATTTCACATACTGCCCAAGCCCAAACATAAGTTTCATCAGATAACCAAGTAGCTGTTTCAAAGTCAGCTGTAAATTTTTGCATTAAGGTTTTATTTCTAAATCTTCAAAAATTGCTTTATTAAAAGCTTCTTGATTACTACTAAATCCACCATAAGTTTGACTAGTTGCTTTATCTTTATAATATAAGAATAAATCAGATAAGGTTTCACTCTTTTGAACATATTCAAAAAATTTAATAGGATTCTCAATTTTTTCTAGTTTATCTCTAAGCAATTTATAATTATCATAAGTAGTCATTTCATTTAAACTATTCAAAAAGTTCTTTCTATAAATATCAGCTTTCCAAAGATCATAATCAGTTTTACCCCAAGATAATGTTCTTGCTTTTGTTCTATCAAATTCATAGTTGTTTCTATTAAATAAATCTTCTATACTTTCTTTAGTTCTCATTAAGTTCTTAAATTCTATATCACCCATAACATTGGTATCACTTTCAACAATATCACGAGCTTTATCTTGTATCGTATTAATAGCACGTTTTTGAGCTTTTTTAAGTTCAGATAATTCCCATTGTGTTACTTGTTCACCAGAACTAAGATTAACTACTCTTTGTTGACTAGCACGACGAAATCTTTTTAGAGATTTAACAACACGATTTAATTCTTTACGAGAATAAATCATATTTTTAACTTCACTATAATCTACACTTTCTGGTAATATATCACGATCTAGTGAATCAAGTCTTTGAATAGTTTTATTAAACTCACGAACAGCATAAGATAACTTAGCTGTATCACTTCTAGTCCATCTTATTACACTAGGTATTTTATTATTCATATTACTTCACCACCTAATTTAATTGATAAATAAAATCACTCGTTAGTTCAACCAAATCCCCTTTATCATTATAAGATAAAACTCGAAAACCCCTTTTTTCTATTTTCTTATAAAATACGATTGTTAAATAATCCAACAAATCTATACTAACATGATACTTGGCTTTTAACTTAGCCATTTCTTCAACAGCAAAATGTAAGTAATTTTCATCAAATCTTCTTTTATTAAATACACTACTAAAATAAAAGATATAATCATTAATTTCACTTATATAGTTTGAATCATTTAAGTCGTATTCAACTCTTCTCACTCTTTCACCACCTTCCACTTAGAAAAAAGACTTAGTTATTAAACTAAGTCAAATCCTAAAGCTTTATTACTTGAGCCTTTAACATCTTTTTCAATGATCTTAATTTCTAAACCATCTTCAATAGATTGAATTCCATTATATTGAATATATCTTATCATTTCATTAGTAAACATTTTTGAACCAGTTACATAACTTTTTCCATTGTCATCAACTAAGATACATACTTTCTTAAATTCTTTATCTTTAACAATGTTTCCATTTTCATCAACTTCTGGTTCTTCAAGTGGTGTACTAATTATCTTAATAAGAACATCTTTAACTCTTATTATTTCACCTTTACAATCATTTAATTTAAAATCACAATGATTATCTAAATTAAATAATAACTTTCCATCTGTAATAGTAGTAAATACATCAGTTGTACTTTTACTTCCAGATCCTTCCATTTGTCCAAAATCTTTAATCATTAATCCAGTTTCTTTTACTTCATTATTTTCCATTTCAATACTCTCTCTTTCTTCATTTAATTTTTTAGTCATAATTTAAAAATTTCCTTTCTTATTTGTTTAATTCTGTTAGTTTTTTATTAAGTTCTTCAATTTCTTGCGTTTTCTTAATATGCTCAACTATTAATGTCAATACATTAAATAATTCAGAATGTTCTTTTTGTAAATCATCATTACTTAAAAATATTTCCATTAATTCCTCATAATATTTTTCCTTCATTTCTGCTCCTTTCTAGTACCTTATTAGCACCATAGAATAGATAGTTTCGTTAGCACACGGATTCCTTATGCCAGTTCTAATTGTATCGTCATACAATTTCCTAGAAGTCTTTATTAACCTAGACTAAAACAGGTATATCTATTCTATGCTACCAATAAAATATTGATAGCACTTTGAGGAAAAATTATTTTTTACGACCTCCACGACCTTTTTTACAAGCCATGTTATCACTTTCCTTTCTTACAAAATAATTATCACCAATTATTAAACCATTTAAATCATTTGCATTATTAAATAATGCTTCCCAACTCTTTTTAAATGTTTCACATTCATTAATTCTTTTTTCAAGTTGTAATAATCTTTTTTCTATTTCTTCAATATCTTTACGATAGGTATAATATAATGATATCACACCATAAATCATAAATAAATATAAAATTCCACAAATTATAATTACTATAATCATTATTTATCACTTCCTTTATTTATGATCTTCATATTTAGCACATTCTCTTAATATATGTATTTCCGTTTCGTGCATTTTATCATTCTTTAATCTATATAATGTAACATAATCTTGTAAACATGTAATATTACTATATTTTAAATCATAATATAAAACATAATCATCTTCTTTTTCATTATATATTAATTTATCTCTAAAATGTAATTCAGTATTATGCTTTAATAATTTAGAATAAAAATTATAAGTGTTTTCAATATTAGTAAATTTCTTTTTTAATTTATATGGTAAACCTTTAATTGCTTTCATTTCTTTTTACCTACACTTTCCCATAATTGATTAATTAGTTCACTATAAGCTTTTAAACTATCTTTATTCATAATTATCACTTCCTTTTAGAATATCTAATAAATCTCTAATTGTGTTATTTATAATTGTTTCATCATAATAACTACTATTATCATTTTTTAATGTTTCTATTATTTCTATTGCTTTGTCTATTCTTTTTAATAATACTTCACCATTATGTATACATTCTCTATAAGCATTTATTATTTCTTCTTTAGATTTTTCTAACCAAAAATCTTCAAATTTTTTATCTTTCATTTTTTCTGCTCCTTTTCCTTTATCTTTATTTTTAATTTATCTTTAAATTCATCTCTTTTAGTAGGGTATACATAATTCATACATCTAGGACAAATCTGTTTCTTGTGATACAAAAATTGTAAAGTCCAGCCACAATGTTTACATTTAACCCTCTCTAAGTCTACTTTCTTTACTCGACAATAACCATAAACTTTATTGTCATAACTACTGTTAAAATAATCATTTAGTCCCATCTAGATCACCATACTTTATTAATAGATAAAGTATAGGTACTAGAATTAAGATTGTGATTATACTCTTAAATAACATGATTCTTAATGTATTAGCTTCACAACACATTATAAACATATCTATTAATAATACTGTTTTTAATACAACCAAAACCCACCCTCTTAATTTTATTCTCTTTTTCATTTTTATTCTCCTATTTATTTAAAAATTCTTTTTCTGTAAACTTTTCTACTGTTTCAATGTATTTAATTATTGTTCTTATAATTGCTTTATCTTTTAATGTAAATTGCCATTCTTTTTCTTTTAAAGTATTGTATATTGTCTTTAATGCAAATTGATACTTTTCTTCTAAGGTCATTTCTGCTCATTCTCCTTTCCTATAATATTACTTTAGAATAGATTGTATATTCTTTAATATTGTTTTCTCGTACATAATCCATTAATTCACAATACTCATAAAATTTTTCATAGATCACTCTTTTTGTATTAAAGTATTTAGAAGTTATTTCATATCTTAAAATGTACTGCTCTACCATATCTTTATCTCCTATTCATAACTTCATTTTATACCTTTATTTTTATAAAGTCAATAACTTTTTAAAATATTTTTTCAAAAAGTTTTACATTTGACACTTTTTAGTATTTTTGTTATAATAAATATAGTGATATATAAGATTTAATACATGGTAACTTATATATCGTACCAATGGTGAAGAGCCAGATATGTAATTAAATTCGAGTGGTGTCGTGCCTTGTAATCTTGTATAATCACTTTAATATAAAGAAGGTGTTATAATGTATTATGATTATACTAGAATCTTAAGTTATAACGCCTTCATAAATTTTTTGATTGGTGAACGTGGTGTTGGTAAAACTTATGGAGCTAGTAAGTTTGTTACTAAACAATTTATTAATAAGGGTGAAGAGTTCGTATATATTAGAAGATATAAATCCGAGCTTGCTAAAGCTGTTCCAGAATTCTTTAAAGCTTTAGTAAATAATGATGAGTTCCCTAATCATAAATTAACTACTAAAGGTAATAAGTTTATTATTGATGATCAAGTGGCTGGCTATTCTTTTAGTCTTTCAACAGCTCAAAGTTTAAAATCAACTAACTTCCCTAAAGTTAAAACAATTATTTTTGATGAGTTCATAATTGAAGAAGGTCAAAATCACTATATTAAAAACGAAGTTGAAAACTTTTTAGGTATGGTAGAATCAATCTCTAGAATGAAGGATGTAAGAATATTCATGCTTGCTAATGCTGTTACTATTACTAATCCTTATTTTATATACTTTGATATTAGTCTACCTTATAACACCGATATTAAAACTTATCGTGATGGTTTAATTCTAGTTCAATATATGTATAATAAAGAATATCGTGAGGCTAAAGCACAAACTAAGTTCGGTCGATTAACTTCTGGTACAGAATATTCTCGTTATGCTAATGAAAATAATTTTAGACTAGACAATAAAAATTTTATAGAAAAGAAAACTGGTACATCTCGTTGTTCTTTTGGTATTAAATATAATGATCAAACTTTTGGTGTTTGGTTCGATTTCAATGAAGGTAAGATATTCGTATCAAGTGATATTAATACACCTCAAATTTTTGCATGTACTTTACATGATCACTCACCTAACACAATGCTATTGTCTGCAATTAAAGATTATACTTGCTGGAAAACATTTATTAAAAATTATAAATTAGGTAATGTATAC